>Ga0123353_10001915_pt1 | contig 25593 bp, 23 predicted proteins | sample TergutLab28metaG_3_FD_92763 | JGI IMG/M metagenome (GOLD analysis project Ga0123353, IMG submission 92763) | Labiotermes labralis P3 segment gut microbial communities from Petit-Saut dam, French Guiana - Lab288 P3 | ecosystem: Host-associated > Arthropoda: Insects > Digestive system > Gut ...
GATGAAGCTGAAAGGATAATGGGACAGAAAATCACTACGATGAATATCACCGGAGGTGGAACACAACGAGTTGAGATGGAAATCTACAATTCCTACTATGAGCTGACACGGGTAGAGGATAAACAGGGAATTGTTTCCAAAACTGATACGGAGCACTACCTATCACTGGAACCTGATCAGTTTACAAGGTCAAAGATCGTAAGTATGATCGCTGATACGGTAGATTCCTCTTCATCTAATCAGGTCAGAAAACGGAAGTCAAAACATAACTGCTGGGATGTGTTCGTTGTACCGTCAAACTATTTTTTTAGTAAGCAGAAAGAAATCAGAACAACGATAGGCAGATTCATGTTCAGCAAGTACGTATTGCAGGGAGCAGGCATCATTGAACAGGTTGGATTTGTCGATGATATCCTTGGTAGGTCTGGATTGGAGAAAGTCAACACCGTGGTAGTGCAATTGTACATGGATGATCGTATTAATCGTAAACAGTTCAATGATTACGTTGATCGACGTGATAACCTTGGTTACTGGTTGAACGCTATGTTAGCTCACACGATCAGCTTGAGAATGGCCAAACCACTGAAGGAGATCGAAAAGCTCAAGCAGGAACTGTACAAGAAGTATGAGAAGGAACTAGCTGCAAAGGATATCACCGTGATGAACAAAATAGAGGCTGAGTTGATAGCGAAGGCTAAGGAGTTACTGAGGGATGATCCCGGTATGAATCTCTATGATTCCGGTGATCTGAACTTTGGAAACAACTACAAAAACAACGCTATCCTGAAGGGCCCTATACTCAACAATATAACCGGTGAGTATGATTTTGTCAAAACTTCATTTATGGAAGGTATCGATATCCATGATCTTCCAGCTCACGCAAATAGCGTTGTGTCGGGTTCATACCCCGGTGCTATCATGACAAGGGAAGCTGGTTACCTTGGTAAGCAACTACTAGCTCTGCTACAGATGGCAGAGACCGATGAACCCGGTACTGACTGCGGAACAAAAGCTCTGATACCGATAAAGGTTACACCACCTCCGAATGGTAGCGCTGAGAATCTACTCTTCTCATACTTTTTGGATAACAACGAGCTAAAACTTCTGACACCGGAGAACCTAAATCGATACACCGGTAAAGTGTTGCTATTCAGATCACCGATGGGTTGTATCACACCTAAGATCTGTTCCAAGTGCGCAGGTGATCTATTCTACAAGATGGATATTCGAAAGATAGGTCTGTTTGCTGTGCAACTGTCCCACTCGAATCTCAATCTCAGTCTGAAAACCAAACATAACCAGAGTATCAGTTCAAAGTTATTTAACCCAGCCACTATCATTGAAGATCTATAGTGAATTCGTGTGGGTGGAATATTCCACCCACACGAATTCAATGATATATTATCTAGAGATGAAAGGAGACGATATGCTATGGCAGATCTACAGAAATTAATCAGGGAGGCAAAGGATAAACGTGATATTGAGTTTGCTAGGGAACAGGAAATAAGCATGCTCAAGGCTAAATACCTTGCAGAGGTGACAAGTATCATCGCACTGAGCACCAAAAAACTACTCGATGATATGACAGACAAGGACCTTGGTAAGTTAATCATCAATCCCGATAGTAACGGTACTGCTGTTAAACTTAGATATGAGCAGTATCACCTGTCATTTGGCAGGAATCCTATCAATATTGATCATCCCAGTCCAGAATTTACCAAGATGGTTGAAAAGTGGTTCAATAAGATCGTGGCTGTGTATGATAACTACACCGATGCTTTTCATGGTGTCGGAGATCAGTCGATCTTTAGCAATCCGTGGGTCTACAAGAATAATGGAATAGGTGCGCTGATCCAAGATATAGTTGGATGTGGCGATGTTACCGTGGAGACTCATCTCTCATATGGTAAACCAGTAATTCAGATAGTGATCAAACTGATATGATCAGTGGATAGGGTATCGGTCCTCATTGGACCGATACCCTATCCACATCATTTTTACCTTGTTACTGTACCTGCCCATGGACACCATCCACGTGGTTGTACCCCATAACCATAGTTTGGATCTTCCTTTACTTCCGGATTATACATGAAGACAACCCGTGTAGCCAGGTTAACATATACTATCCGATCAGTGATTTCTTCGATCATTACGTTACCGGTTATCGGATCTACCTGACTTCTGAAGAAAGCCTGGTGGTCAAGGATATCGTTGCTTTCGTTTGGTCTCAATAGTCGAACTTCATGTCCCTTGCTGATCAGACTATCATAGAGTTCCTGGGTAGGTCCAGGTTCATCGGTTCCAGACCAAGGATCACGTTGAGCAGTGTGAAGATATGCGTTGGTGTAGCTGTTGATGCTCCCAGCTAGGATGCTGTCACCTCGACGGTTAAACTGATCTATCAGGATATCCAGCATGAACTTGTAGTAGTTGTTAAAGTTATTGGTATCCTGATTTGACAGGTAGAGAGCTTTTACGTCGGTTGGTTGTTCTATACCCATTGGTCCCTGATCAATCCACCTACCAGTGTAGACTTTCACGCCATCTATCATCTCATAGGTGTTTCCCGGTGTGTCGATAGTATACCTGAACAGGTGAACATGCATACCCGCTGTGTGATTACCACCGTGCTCGTAGAACATTGTTTCCGGACTACCTGGTTCGGGTTCAGGACCACCTCGACCACTGTTTACTCCGGTGTATCCAGGGGAAGTAGCGGTTGACCTACGTTTAATGTAGTCAGATGGTTCACATCGAAGGACAGTGTCAGCCCACTTACCAAAATTATCAGAGACTTCAGTTGGTGTCATGTCAACATATGCGTATAGGTTATTTTTCAGCTGGGTACCGATTACATTGAAAGTGGGAGAAGCCTGTATCGAGATACGACAACCATAACCGCTGGAAGTTTGATTCTTAAATCCAACGCCGATAGCACCGGTGGATGGATCCTGACTGAAATAAGTGACTGCATGATTAATATGGTAACCATCGGTGATAGCACCATCCTCTCCAACAACGGTAACCCGGTAGTATAACCATTTACTACCAAATGGATACCGTAGGATATCTCCAGATCTATAGTTGTGTCCAGGTTCCACTATTGACATTTTTATATCCTTTGGAAACCAACTAATTTCTACTCGATTGTATCTCCACTGATAGAGATCAGAAGTGCTATAGTTTGACATAGCACAGTGATATGGTATCGGTTGCAAGTTAGGTTCCGTGCACTCTTCCATGTTACCTGGGTTCTGATTACCAAAATCATAGCCAGGTATTTTCTCCACTGGGTCATAACCTTGCCATTCCCAGATACCATCAAACTGATAGTAGTTGTGTCGTCTATTCCCATCTGGGGTATCAGCATGGGTGAGAGGACCACGTTTTTGACGCAGGAGATCCACGCTAAGTAGTTCTGACACTGAGCAAAAGATACCCGGAACAACATCTTTGGAAAATCCATTTAACCTCGGATGAAATTTATTAACGTAGTTACCATCGGCATCGGTAGATATCTCCGGGTAGACAAAAGTTCTATCATCGATATTCTCCAGGGTAAATCGATGTGAGTGGGTGAAGTTATTGTCGGTGTGATTATAGTCCCAGTCAGACACATAGTTGGTCTGATTATTGAGATCGGCTATATTTACCGGGATATCACATATCCTAGCAGCAGATCGCCCAGGTAACCTAGCAGATTGATCTCTGTTATCATTGTTGATATACACGTTCTCATCATTTGATAGTACGTATGGTCTACCATCGTATGAATCATATATGTGACCCGCTGTTCTGACATATGACCCAGCCTCAACCTGTTTACTCTCGGGGTTCATACCATGTCCTGTCATAGCTGGTAGTTCCCTACCACCTGCAATCGGTAGGCTGGAATCAGAGTTTGGTATGTGAGTGGACTCAGCTCCGATCTCAACCCTTGGTGATATCGAAGATCTAGAATCATCGGACATCGCTCCATCCCAGTGTTCATGGTTGTGAACCATCCCAAATTCCCCACCGTCGACATATATCCCAGCATATCCTGGGTTAGCACCGTTGTCTGGGAATACCCGGATATCCATTCGCTGGTGATCACCCTCGTTGTGAAGATCGCCACTGTATCGGAATAACGTTGTATTACTGTAGTAATCACTGTCCCTGTTTGGTTTCAGTCCCCATCGGATTCTCTCCTGACGTAGTAGCATCCGCAGACCATCTGGGTTTAGATACTGTATAATTTCCTCCGGGGTTACCCGTATCTCATCGGAATCAGGAAGAAGCTTGCTCATCTGATCTGTACCTCCTATTGGTTACTTATGATGGAGTTGGTTCCATCAAAGAAACTACTAACCCACATAACTCGAGAGATCGAGAAGATAGTTCAGATTATGATGATATATTATGATGAACGAGAAGTTAGAAGAAAGATAGTAGTGAACATGCAAACGAAGGAGGCCTGCGTATTCGAAGAAAACCAAAATCATGACTTCTGTTGGAGCCGTCCCACCGGTCAAACAACGATGACAACGCAAGAAACTGGCTCAAGGCTCATATCAAAGATGAAGGGGTTTGAAGTTATGACAAACACAGCAACTATTAGGGTTGGAATTCGACCAAGGTCATCCTACCCGATACGATGTTCACGGTGCAAAGAGATATTCTACCAGGATATCACGACGCACCATCAGATGAAAGATACTGCGGATCCTTCCATTGGCATCTGTCCACAGTGTCTTGGCACTAGTGTAAAAGAGGTGGAGGACTAATTAGTCCTCCACCTCTACCAACGGAATTATTATTTTTAACATGGGTTATAATCTTTGAGTTTTAACTATATATTATTTTGCTGATCGGGGGTAACATGTTGGTTAACAACGAAACAAAACAGGAGGTATCAGCAACATGGCAATTTGGAAGGCGAGGGAACCTGCGGTACCGGAACTATACTCGGAACCGTACATGGAGACAAGGAGTGGCCACGAACCATGTGGCAAGATAGATATCTACCGAATAACCTCGGAAGATATCCAAAAATTTATATCGAGCAAGGTTAACTCGATAGTTCCCGGTAGCAGAGCAGAAGTAGTACCAGAGTACTGCGAGAGGAAGAATAGCAGACCACTGCGTTCCTACGCAGCTCTGATCATAGCTCTATCAGCGGAAGTTATTGAGTCCTCGCACGGTGATATAATCCGACAGATGATCGAACGTGGTACCGACGTTAAACTGAAGGATGCGGTGTTCAACGATATATTCAACAGGTACTCCTACAATCGCAGGGAACTGCAAACGATACTACGTAGCTATGAGAACCGTGATAGGATGGAAGAGGGCTTTGGGATGACCGAGGAGTACATACGGAATATCCTTCGGTTCTCGTTACCGCATCGTCAGGAATCCATTCAGAACAGGGAAACCTGGGTTATCTTTGCTGCTGAAGCGAGTAAGGTGATCCACGATATGCTCGTTGAAGTAATGATCTGGGAACCAATTCCACTGAGCTATGATGATCTGAACGATCTATCGCTGGAAACACGGAGAAAATTAAAACCCAGCAGGAATAACTCTATCGAACATAAGTTCCAAGCTACGACCGACGATGAACTGATGGACCTTAGCGCCGATGATCTGCGGGAACTTATTCCTCCGATAGTTAGCAGCCAGAAAGAACCAGGTGGTCGTATCGAGATAGCTAGCGTCACCCAGATCAAGGATAACGTTGAATTTCTTGTCTATCTTCATGTAAACGAAACCCACACATCCGACAATCCAGAACTGCGCAAGATTATCCGTGGCGCATTCAAGTAACAAAAGAAATGAGGCTAACAATGACAACGTACGTAGACAAAAATCTCAGGTGTGAAGACTGTGGAACCGAGTTCATATTTTCAGCTGCGGAACAGGAGTTCTACGCTGATCGTGATCTCAACAACATACCGAAACGATGTAAACCGTGTCGCATCATACGGAAGAATGCTAGGGTCAACGATCAGGATGATCGCAGACCTAAGTTTGAAGTCAAGTGTTCTGCCTGCGATAAACTAACTTCGGTACCGTTTGAACCTGATCCCAATCGTCCGGTTTACTGCAGCGAGTGCTACGCAGATCTACAAACCAAAAATAAACGATAACCGATCGATATAACGCTCTCTCCCAGGTACCTGGGAGAGAGTCATGTTATATTTTTATCTCAAACCTGGGATTAACGGAAGGGAGGTGCGTCAGGTGTCAAAACAACATTCGGAGATCCTCCATGATCGTAGTCAGCATGAAATACGACCTGAGGAGATTAAATTTCAACTTGGACCAGCAACGGTGACAGCAAACGGAACATCACCTGGTAACGGTCAACGTGAATTGCTGACAGCCAACAGAGTTGGTAACACGGTAATTGATCATGTGATTGTCTCCGGATCCGATGGTGCGATCACCCAGGAGGCTCAGCTATATACTAAGCAAGTTAGATCAAGGGCAGATGGTAAGATCCTTGGTAACTATGATAACGTCTACCGGTGGACAAGGAGATCGATTACCCTGCTACGCACAGTGGCAGGAGTTCGTAGTCTGATGGTACTGACATATCCGTATGACGTGGAAATCTATGATCCCGATAACCCCGGTAACATGACAGGACCTGAGTTATTCTACCGGGTAGAGTTTACCGGTTGGAACGATGACGTGCTGAAAACTGAGGAAGTTCGACCTGGTACCGCTGCTACTCCACCGGTGATACCACCTAACCCAGGTTATACTTTCCTTGGTTGGATCGGATCATATACCAATGTTCAGAGTGACACGGTGATCAGCGCTGATCTTCAGCTTAAACGTCACCTGGTTATATTTCTAGACTGGGACGGTACGTTGATGGGAAGTTCCCAGGTACTCCATGGGCAATCAGCGATACCACCTTTCACTCCGATTAGGGCAGGACACCGTTTCACTGGTTGGGATCCTGATACCAAGCTGATCATAGCCAGTGTTACGGTTACTGCCCAATACATTCCCGGGATCTACGATGTGTTCTGGGTTAACTGGGATAATGTCCTGCTGAAACAGGAGCGAGTATCATATGGATCATCCGGTTCACCACCGATAACACCCTCAAGGCCAACTTATCAGTTTACTGGTTGGGATCCAGACTACCGTGTGATCACCGATGATACTCATATCAGGGCTCAGTTCAGCAAAGCTGCTTACAACGTTTACTTTGTGGATCGAATCGGAACACCATTTGAACCGATTGACAGTACCGATGAAGATGGCAACGATATAATCATTCCGTTTATGCACGTGGTACCACATGGTGGATCGGTGGTAGCACCAACTAATATTGAGGAGGAACCAAGTCACAGGTGGGTTGGTTGGGATCACCCGCTCACAAACATCACATCTGATCTATGTATCCGTGGAGTCTATGAACTGAGAAAGTTTTGGGTGATGTTTCTGAACCTGGAATGTACGGTGATGCTCAAGATGGGTCATGTATCGTACGGAGGGGAACTGATGCCTCCGATTCCACCGGTAATCGAAGGTCATACGTTCACCAATTACTGGGAAATTTTCAGTGGCGACGGGATGAATCCATACTATCTCGTCGGAGAAACTGTGTTCAAACCGATCTACCACCGAACTGTTCAGAAGTTAATCTTCTTGCTACCGACAAATGAGTATCTGGTAACCGATGATGTGTTGGCCACCCTGAGTATACCGTGGAATACTACGATAGCATCAAACAACCTAACATTACCAGTGCCTCCACCTCATCCAACTGATCCATCGACGTGGAAATTTGATCGGTACGAGTATAAACTGGAGAATGGTAACACTGGTACTCTCACTACCCATATAGAGATAACCGGAGATATGTATGTCTATAGCAGGTACTACATATTATAAAAAATAAATATTGATACCGGGGAGCTACTTAGCTCCCCGGTATCAATGTTATCAGTACTGCAGCGATCGTGGATCAAACTTGATACTTTCTGGTTCAATAAAACTCATGTGAGTTTGTAGTTCCGGTAGTATAAATCTCTGTATCGATTCCCAGATAGGTTTCTCGTTGATCTCCGTATCAATATTTTTGAAAGAGAACGTGAATGAGTTGTCACCGCCAAACTTGTACTTGAGTTTGTTACCCTCGATGATCCCTTTCTCCTTTCCATATACGATCAGACTACGGAGACTATCAAATCCATGCTTGAACGAGAATACCATGTCGAATGATACCCCGTGGCTATCATTACCCGATTGATTCGATGAACTTTTGATCGGTTCAAACATTATCATGTGACCAGCAAAACCATCGATACTATCGGTAAAACTATCCGCTGGTTTAGCTATCAACTTTATGAAGTTAAATGCGTTGAAGAACTGTGCTTGTCCACCGGGTATCGATTCATCCTGCTTGAGGAACATCTGCTGTTTCTTCGGTGGACCAAATGAACTCGTTTGGATGTTATCGTTGATATGGTTGATCGCATAGATAATTATATTTGCATCCTTGCACAGTGACAGCACATCCTTGAAGAAACCACGTAGGGTCTTTGCATCCCTAGCACCCTCCATGTTTGAACGTAGTCCCTGTGCACCCAATATCTCTTTGTTGCTATCCACTGAGAACGTGGAAGTTATAACCTGCGATAGGGAATCGATGATGAAGATACTCGGTGTCATTACCGATATCTCTTTTCCAAATTCGTTTTTCTGACCTGTGCTGATCATCAGGATATCTTTGTTCTTCATCTTCTCCGCGTATAGTTTAACGATAGCTTCCTGCAATTCTTCCAGGGATATAGCTCCACCTCTCAGGATGTACCTACCGTTATCATCAAACTCACTGATCGGTAGACGTGAGATATTCACACCGCGTGAGATATCAAATCGTTGTTCAAAATCATAGTGGTGGATCGTAGATAGCGGATACTGCCTGAGAATATTTGATGCCATCTGAACAACCAACGTAGTGTTGTGCGTTGGTATAAAATCTTCCGTGAGAAACAGTTTATTTGGGGCATTAACGGAGATACATGTCATCTCTTCCTGGTAACCAAGTTCTTTCACCGATATGATAGCCGTTCTGTCATAGTGTATCCTCTTGAGTTCACGTTTGTAGTCTGGACGTGAGACGACTGAACGAAGGTACTCTACCTGGTGATCCGATGAACATAGTCTGTTGATATGCCTGTGAATTGGTCCAGTGATAGTGACACGTTGATCATCAGCGTGCATAGTACAGTGGAGACCAAGTGATCTAACTAGCTGCTGTATCGATAGAAGTAATTTATTGGATGTTGAGTAGTAGTAAATTCTGATCCTACCCGGTTTATTGGGATCATAGTTATCTACTATCCCGTGAGAATCTATCAACCCACGAAGCAGATCCCATCGATTTTCCTGGGAAGCATATAGATAGTCATCGGGAATGTTTCGGTTATATGCTTCACAGTCCACAACTTCTGGGTAGTTACCTATAATTTCTCTGGTTTGCAGATATCCCCCGGATCTATCAAGGAAAGAATATGAACAAAGGTGTTCACTTATCCTGACACTGTCAGTAGCACCGGCACATATTAACTTGGCAACGATCTCGGGAATTTCATTTTCCCGTAGCAGTAGGGTCAGATCACTGTCAAGGTAATTACCAGCACCTATAAAAACTCCAAGAACATATGGGTTGACTGGAACTGGTCTCGGTGCGTATAACACAGCTGATGGTGTTTCCACATGTAGTTGTTTGGTAGTATGGGATGTATGCCAGTTCAGAATCCGTTGTAACTCCACCGTGGTATCAACTTTAACACGCCATCTGTCCGAACGATCACTATCCCAAGCGTTAGCTGGAACCATATACTTCCACAGGTGATCCCCAGAACATCTAGCTTTTCTACCACCTTCAAATTCTAATTCCCACACATCCTTTTTACCCTGTGGATGCACACCGTACACTTGCGTAGGGTTACCATCGGTACCAAACACCATATCATTGAATTTAAGATCTCCCATGTACTTCCAACCATCAGGTGTTGGTATCTTGGTGGAGTTGGGTAAAGCTTTTCCAACTCCTGTTTTTCCTATCACCACGTTGAAGGTTCCAGCAGCTTGTCCAAGTCTAGGTATCTGATCAACGATCTCACCGATCTCATTGTGAACATTCATCACTGATCCAAAGTAGTAATCGAATATCGGATAACCTGTACGGTGAAAGTAGGTTACCACGTTGCTACCAAATAGATTCTTCTTATCGTTTGCTCGTAGGGTGGTTAGCAGTGGATTACATGCTAGCTGATCACTGAGCTCCTTCTCCACAGATTTCTCAGTGTCCGTTTGTTTTGGTTCTGGTTTTTTTGCCACACCATTCACTTCCTTTCGTCTGAATAATATATCACCATCTCCTGTAACCATCAGTTGACAAAAAATAAATTTATATGGTGACCCGGGATATATCCCGGGTCACCATGTCACATCACTGGCTAACCCTAGGTAGAAAATTATCAACCATGTAGATCCCAGGTTGATCAAGTTGAATGGCAAACGTGGAAGGTGATCCGATGTATGCGATCTTCTTGACCGATACGGAGGATGATGGTTTCACGGTTAACTTACTATCCCACAGAAGAATATTTTTAACAGTGATCACATTGTTGAAGAAAGATGCAAATTTACCGGTATCCATGATCAGACGAAGAACATACAGGGTATCCTTACCTTTCTGGGTAGTGACTATCAGCGAGGTTATCCCAAGGCTCAGCAGTATGTTTCTGATGAATGTTAACCTTGCTAGGTACTCGCAGCTGATCTCCATGATGATCGACTCTTCATTCGGTGGTAGACGGTAAACGCTGTCGAAGAAACCACGGATAAATTCCCAACGTTCCGGTATTCCACTGAGAAGGTAGATCGGTGGTACATCACCTTTGCTACTCCGTAGTGATCTTTCCACTGCAGCTGAGAAGAAATCAGTCCACTGTATCGGGTGATCATCCTTACTACCTGAGTAGCTGAACATGACCGTGTCAACGGTCTCCCCTGATATGATCTCCCACTTATTCTTTATCAGAACAGATGATATCATGTCACTGTATTTACCGGGTAAATTTATCTCCGGACGACATAGATCAGCTACCGGTAGAATAAACCCGACGGTATATGGATCCGGTTTGATCTTACCGCTATCATCGATCTCATATTCCACCGGAGCATGTGGTGTCAGGGTAAACTCTCGAAACGGTGGTATGGTGGTTGCTTGCTGCTGGGGCTTGATCTCACCTTTTAATTTGCTCCTTCCAAATATAGTTTCCAGTAACCTACTAAACTGGATGATCTTACCACCAAGGTAGATCTGCTCAGATTCCCGGTACTCGGTAACGCGATCATCGGTGAAAGTAACCGAGTATGTTGGTTCGGGATCTAACCTACGAACTCCCACAACCGGAACCTGTGTTCCGGTGACATAGCTGATCACCGACGCTGGTAGGTTACCGGAGGTAATGAACGATGGACCATTTACGGTGTGCACCCCAAGTGACAGCTCACCGTTGCGGTAGAACATGGTGTCACCTCCCCTGAAAATATTATATAGATGGTTTCCAACCAGCTTATTAAACCATCTAAGATAAAGGGAGGATGATAACGATGTCCGCTGAACCAACGGTGACCCTGAACACAGATCTATCGGTGAAGGCTGCTGGTGAACTATACGCTAGCTTGGTCCAACGAAAATTGGAACTAGATCAGATGAAAGCTGAGGAGAAACGAGCAGCTAGGGAAGCGAAGGATGACTCGGTCTCCGATGATACGTTCACCCAACCCCTCAGTCGAAAAGAAAAACAGCAACGATCGCTGGAGAGTTTTCGTGATGTGGTTATCAATCTCACTGGCGACGATCTGGAGTATGTTGGAAAGAGACCGACGAAACGAAAGAAATATGGAAAGTGGATCGACGATGACACCGACATGAATGTCATTCTCACCGACCGACCGAAAAAACGAAAGAAAACTAACTACAACAAGGAATTTGAACCAGAGCTAAATTTACTGCGTTCGATAGTGTCTGATCAGCAGAAATTAAACGCTGATCTAGCTAGAAGGGTACAAGCCCTGATCGGTGCTATGTCCAAGGATAGTGGTCCACCGAGTAAAACTACCGTTGAGCTGGTAACTGCTCTGATCGGTGGCAGAGCGAATTCACTATCGGTAATACGTGAAATAGGTAATATCAAGAAGACGATAGCAAACCTGATAATCGACGATCGGAAGAACTTTGATAAATCTGGCTTTGGTAGTAACGATCTGACAATGCTTGGGTCCGCTGTAGCTCAACGTGATATCGTCGATAGTTCCAGGCCATCGATGATGTTTGGTAACGATGCACCTCAGAGCACACCAACAAGTACTTCGGTGAGTGTCTCTGATTTTGATCCGCAGTCCTGGGGAATCGGATCAGATATGATTAGCGCTCACACTAAATATGAGCAAGTTCCCACAAAGACCTACGTTGAGTACCACCCAGCTGATGGAAACTATCGGTACCGTACAATAAATACCGATACCAACGAGGAAATCCTCGATTTCCCCAATCCAGATGCAATCAAGATCAAAACATTTGATGAGAGTAACTTGCTAGCTAGGGATGAATTTGATGCGATCTACGAGCTAGTGATCGTAAAGTAAAGGAGAGCTATCGTTGAAAAAACTATTTATATCCCAGCCGATGCGTGGTAAAACCGATGAGGATATCATGGCTGAACGTCAGGTAGCTCTGGAGGCTGCTACGGAACTCGTCAAATGTGACGTTGAGTTGATAGACTCTTTCATCTACGATGATGAACCTGGCGACAACGCTATCACCTATCTTGGTAAAAGTATTATATTTCTTTCCAAAGCTGATATAGCGTACTTTGCACCTGGGTGGAATGAAACACGTGGTTGTTTGATCGAATATCAGGTGTGTCAATCGTATGATATACCGACAATCGAAGCATGAGTATAATTTAACCGGGGAGAGGAGGAGTTGCGGTGGTTAAGCAGGACAATCCCCTGGATAATCTGTTTCCTCAGATCGAAAAGATACTGAATTTTATCGTTGTGAAGAATAGCAGGGAAGCGGAGAAATATGAAACTTCGGAGATGGCAAAGGAAGCTTCCCTATTTTACCAGGCTCTCATTCAGCAGGATAACTACCTCCTGTACTCCGACCGATACACAGAACAGATGTTTGTGGAGGTTGACCCAACGCTACGTCGTGAGTTCATAGCTCACTGGTTGGAGAACCCATACAATGTACCGGAGCGATACCGTGAGTTTCTTCTGGAGAGAGGTAGGGAACATGTACTTGGTCCAGCATATGCTCTGATGAGATCTGATCCAAGCGGTGATCGGGATTATCACCAGCTGATCCTTGATCACTACAAACGTAACGTGGAACGGAATGACTACTATCGGATGCTAACCGGTATGCCACCGATAGATGCAACGGAGAGTGACTATGTTCACGTACCATTGCATGTCAGGGAACGGATGCACACCACCAGAACGGTGGAGGATCTACCGGTTCACATGTTGGAGGGGAATGATCAGGATATCCTGATGGGTGATCCCTGGTTTGAGGAGGAATGCTTGCCAAAGAATCAGGATAAACCATATCTACTGTACCTTGGTAAACGTGGAATAGATCCAATGCTAGCTCGTCAAGCTAGGGACTTTCAGCTGATACGATACATTCCGATGGAAAATGCTATCGACATCAATCCATACCTGCTGAAAGATTTCTCCGGTATCTACAACGAGTACCGTGACTATGTGATGCTCACGCTGTACAACCGTGAGTTTGAGGATCTGTACGAAAATTATCGTCCGTTCATGGCCGTGCTGATAACGATGTATGTGATCCTTCAGCTGTGTAACCGAGCGGTGGAACACACCACTGATTTTCATTTTCTCGACGATAAGGTTATCGCTATAATCTTTCAGATGTATGGCATACCGAGTGATCTGATCGTGACGATGACACATGAGGTGCAACGTAAACTTGCTACCTCGTTAGCTAAGTTGATACGGAGCAAAGCTACCAATGGTGTGTTCTATGATCTTATCCGTATACTGGGTTTTGACAATGTGACCGTCAGCAAACTGATGCTCATGAAACAGCAACGCTATGACGATGATGGTCAGGCTTATTTCAGCGACGGTACCAAGTTATCGACATTCGAGGATATGGATCAACTATACCTGAGAGATGATCACGGTGATCCTGTGAAGGAACTAGCTATACACGGTGATCTACCGGATGATGATTGGGAGGTTGACGATGATCACCCACTGCGAGGCTTACCGCACTTTCAAGCGATCGATCTGAAAGATGGTAATCCCTACCGAACTATTGTCAACGATGAAACATCAAGTTTTGACTATCACGAGATCACCGGTGCTGATCCACGTTGGTGGGATCTACCGGATACCAGGGATTTGATCCGAAATAGAAACTATACGAACGCTGACTCAAAATATATCATGGTGGAGTCACTGATACGTGACACCAGCTACCTGTACGAAGTAGTTTACTTCATGAGGATGATCATCGATAACCAGGTAAAAACTGATCAGTTCATGATGCTGGTACCGGAGTTACTTGGTTCGGTACCGGTATCAATGTTTGACCTGATGATATTTGTGCTAGCAGCAACCTGTGAGAACTATGGGTTGGAGGGAATCATTCTCACATCTGCTTCCGGTCTACTGTCGATCGCTGGTTTTAACTTTGACATTGACCTGACCAAGTTTCGAGAATTTCTAGAAAAAACTAAGTATGCTGATCAGGAACGTATCATGAGCTTCATGTCCAATATCACCGTGAGCACACCGTCCAGTCTCAAATTTATATTTGAAGAAGTGCTGATACCGTTCAAGGACTGGCTAACATATGAGATGTCAACGTGCTTGGATCGACAACGTTACCTGGAGTATGAGAAGGTATTCCGATCAACCTACAGCTACGACATAGCTCAGCAGGTTTTTGTTCATGACTTTAAACCCCCGATGGAAAAGATTGGCAGTGATCTTCACATTCCAATGGAAGACATATCGATGCTCAGACTATTCTACCCACATCACCCGGATGGTACAACGATCACCGTTGACGACGAGGATAACCCATATGATCCCTTCCTCGGTGAATCGATAGGTCTGAGAAAAGAGTGGTATGTTTCCACCGGTAGGGGTGATGACAAACTATACTTCCATGATATTCTCAATAGTCCAGATCTCAGGTATGTGCAGACCGACGATGGTAGACGGTTGCCAAATCCTATCTTCTGGGATCAGGATAAAAACTCATACGACATGGAAGCTGTGTCGGTGGTTATTAACTCGATCAGATCACTGTCACCAACGCAGTTATCAAATGCATATTTCAGGGTGAATACCCTAAACCCTGACACCGGTAAACTGATACCTGGTATCCAACGTGATAGCGATGGTAACGTTACCCTGATTCAGTACCTACCGGATAGTATCCGAGCTGAGGGTGTACTCAGGGATATCCTAACGGAGAAAGTAACACGTGACATGAGAGGTGAAGCTGATCCACCGAATACCTACTTGGCGTACCTAAAACGTAGGAATCCCTTACTATACGATCTATTTGGACACGATAAAAAGGGAACCAAGAACACCGAGTGGATGAATGCACTGATGATCGTTGTGATGGCTATCGAATCGGAAGTTAACCTACGTCTCAAAACCTGGGAACACGCTGTGGTTGGAACGGACATGTTCTTTCGATCACTGATAACGATGATACGGTACTTCAAATCATACATGATTGATTTTGCCAGGTGTGGTATCCGCTATGTATTCGACAGTAAAATTGATCCCGGTGGTGGGTCAAACATGATGCGTCTCTTTGATGAGATCTGGGAAGTTGGTTGGCATACGGAGTTATCCGAGATAGTAGGTCTCTATGATACGAATCATCTCACCCGTCATCACTGGGTACTGTCTGATCGTGGTTCACTGATCGAAGACTACCTGAAACCACCAACGGAGGATGAGGTTGAATCGTTACCGAAGCGACGTGTACATCGTCGTAATCGGTACCATGGATCACTGCGGTTAGTCGATGAAGCTAAGTTCTACCTGAACGGTACCGAGGAAGAGTCATCGGAATCAACGGTTACATCGTTCTGGCGATCCGGTGAATTGAATGTCGGTAGATATGACATGGAACATGATCATACCACAGCTACAAAAAATAGAAAACAACGCAATATCAGTGCAGTGGTTGATACCGATGCCTGGGTAGAGTTCGTGGAACTACCACCGGAATAGACAACAGAGGTAAGGTAGCCCAGTTGGGCTACCTTACCTTGTTAGCATATATTTTTCTCATTCTACCGGATACACGTCTGATCGTTGCTCCGGTCATACCAAGCTCAGGTCCAATATCATCCGCTGACACACCATCATCAAGCTGTCGGATGATGTCCACCCAATCAATCTTTATCGCTAGTTTTCTGGATACTGGTACCGGTGGTGCCCCAGGTGTATTCTTCTGAATAATTTCCGGATCCACACTTGCTCCGTGTTCCACCAGAAAATTAATGATCGTTTCAACTTTGCAGAGGTTCATATCAGCCAGTATTACAAGTTGCTTCTCCTTGTTACTCGCCCCATTGTACAACTTTAGTATCTCTCTCGTTGTAAATGCCATCTCCACGTTTATAGTCCTCCTGCACGTTAGTACGGGAACATTCCCATTATCAGGTTTACTCGGTGAATACTTCCAGGTTACTATCACCGGCATTCTCAGTGATCGGTTGATCTTTTTTCTTTGGGTCAGTTGTCGATGGGATGTCTAACCCATCTCGGTACTTTAGATCATTGTTAGCATTTATATCAATCGTCATCGGTATCGTATTCACTGAAGATCTCCTTTCTTTGTTTTCCAGCGTTATCACCTTTTACTTTCACCATGTTTGAGTATCTACCCACTGGCAACCGTCTGTCAATAATTGCTTTCAGAACTATGTCCACTGGTTGGTCCCTGTACTTGATGTACCTGTCAACTGATTTTCCCACTTACTTCCCACGCCTTTCTGCCATGTCGTCAATTATAACTTCGTTGGGTAGAATATATCACCGTATGAACTCGATATTAACCTAGTTAATACGGAAAGGACTGAGTGATGTGAGCGTTATCGCTACTGCTGATAGTATATTTAACATTTTCACGGAGTACGTTGAGATTGATCCGTTTCAGAGTAGATCCTACCTGTCGCTGGAAACTGAGTTCACCGAGACAGTGATACTGGCAAATGAACTACTCGGTGACTACCTACCGGAGAGTGCATTTATCACCGAGGAAGTGAAACATGGTGTCAGCGGTGTCGTTGGTAAAGCCGCTAGAAAGGTGGCTAACAGTTCTGCTCAGACCAAACAAGCCGTTGGTAGAACGATCGAAACTACCAAAGGTGTTGCAAAAACCTACGGTGATATCACCACTAGCGCAGGTGACACTATCTACCAAACAACCAGGGTAGCAATGGGTCTGAGTGGTCTGGTTACAAAAGCGATAGCCCTGTTTTTTAAGTTAGTTGAGTTGATACCAAGGGCTATAAACGCTATCTTTGGTAAGATAAATAGCTTGAAACAGGAACAGAAATCTCGCTTACTTGGGCAGATGGAACTCAACATAACCGCAAATAACTTCGATTACTTTGATCGCAACGTAAAGGATCATATCACCACGTTCATCAACATATCAAAGGATTTTGTTGATACGGTCAGAAGTGGCACTTCCGGTAACTCAGATAGTGGTTGGCTTGATCGGTTGGTGGACTGGGTAACGAGAAAGCACACACGATCATATCGTCAGATGGAAAATATCGTGGAAAAACTTCTCACGGTACGCTACACGAAGAGCACGGTCACAATTAAAACCACAGCAGCCTATAACATCTACTTTGTATCGGATTCCCAGTACTATAAGTACATCAATGATAATATCGCATATTTCAAATCACAAAGTGATACGATCAAAAATCTACACAGCTTCCTATCGGAGAAATTCACCGAAGCTGAACTGAATCGATCACTGGCCAAACGTACAAAGGGTGAGGAGAAAGTTGCTCTGAACACTGTCAAGTTGATCGGATCATTTCACCAGGTGATAGCTCGTCACCTGAAGTGTCTGATAGAAGATCTATCAACGATCAACAAACGATTGAAGCAGGCTCTGGCATATGAAACTAAACGTCAGAAACAACAATCAAAGGAAGTGGAGGGAGCAGGTTAAGTCCTGTTCCCCTCCAGCAGTATTCTTACTATTCGATTATTATCACTTATCTGAACGCTAAACAGGGTATGACACTCCGGACACACAAGTTTTATCGGTTCATGGCACTCTGATAATTTCATATCACCTCTGATGTTTTTGTTATAACATACCGGACAATGAGTGCTGATAGGGATCCAATCGTCATCAGGGTTATCAATTTGGGGATCTTCTGATCCGGTGTGATCCTGCCTATGAACTATCCTAGTACGAGCTATCTCAGCGGTGATCTTATCAAGGACTTTGATTTCATCCGATAGCGCTGAGATAGTACGATTGGCTGCAGCTGCTATCAGCTCAATGTAGTATTCAAACATCTTATCATCCATGGTCATCTACTCCTCAATGTTATTTTTGTGAAACCAGAACTGTGATTTGCAAGCTCTGCACCGCAGTAACATCAACTCACCGATATCATCATGCCTACGGTGAATGATCACACACTCCTGGTTGGAACAGTTATTACAGTGGTGACGTAGCTGTCTAGATTTAATCGGTTGGCCATATGTTTCGACTACCATCGATACTATCGTGTATATCGCTGCTCCTGATATAAACAGTAGGCAGATAACCTTTATCGTGAGTTCTATCCATACTCCCATATTTTTTACCTCCGTGATCAACGTATCACTATAACTACTGCTGAGGGGATGAGGACCGTGGAACTAACAAATGATCAGTACACCGGACTAGGTACACTGCTGAACTGGTACGATCGATATGATCATCAGTTTATCGAGATATCGGGTATCGTTGGTACCGGTAGTTGGGATCTTATCCAGGAATTTATTGAGCTATCGCCGCTAGATCCAAAGGAGGTAATGTACCTCACGCATGATCAGAAACATATGCTTGAACTAGCCTATCGAAAGTATCACGCTTACTACCTACCAAGGATAATATATAACTATCGTTGCTTCACCGATCACGATACTATTCCGGTGATAAACTATCGATCAAAGGTAGCGGTATCCACCTGGAAGAAAGAAACCAGATCAAAGGTAGACCCACTCTACAAACTGATCGTAGTGTTCGATTCAACGTTACTGTCGCTGCAGACGATCATGGACATTGGTACGTTTGGTCTACCGGTTATTCTGGTGAGAGATCCAATGCTACTACCTGCACCGGATAGTTATCTATTCACCAGGGAACCAAATATAACGTTGCGTGAAACATCCGATAAACACATGGGAGATCCGATCGTTCACTTTGCCAAAAAAGTGTTACATGGTGAACGACCTGAGTATGGGAGCTATGATAATGTCAGTGTCATTCCCAAGAAACAACTGAACCCACATAACTTCAGATCATCGGATATGATCGTAACTATATCGGAGGAACTTCGTTCCCAGGTAAACCAGACCTACCGTGAGAAGATCAGAAAACTCAGGGGTACGATCAATGTTGCCGGTGAACGGATCATTGTCACCGAACCACTGTATCGTCAGCAACTGAGGAATTCAGACAACAAGAAAGTTCGTCTGTACGTTACCAGGGGAATGGTTGGTACCCTATCGAGGGTGAATAAACATGCACCTGGTACGAGGTATGTTACCGTTGACATGAAACCAGATGGCTACCATGAGAGTTTCACCGCTCTGCCGTTGGATCGGTACTATCTCAACGGAATCACAGCTGACAGCAGACAGCTTGTTCCGGAGGAACCCCTGATATGTCAGTACGCTTACGCTCTATCGTCACCGCTATCCCGCACTAGCCACTGGGATAAAGTTACGGTGATCCTGGAGGATGACACGACCGATGATCAGGAGATCAACCGAAGATTAGCCTACACTGCTCTGACAAGGGCCAATCGATCGATGACTATCATCCTATGATGGTACACCACTATCTGATTTTGGACTGGTACGTTTCAGGATGATATGGTGTGAACACGATGAAAACTCCGTTGATTCCAACCGAATACAGTGATAGGCATATGACAGTCGGTACTCACCGTGATAACGTTCATGTTTTAACGGTTCATCGTACACGATACGAAAGACTTTGTTCGGAGTGAAAGCGGATATATCGAGGTTATTTGCACTGATGAAAACTATACCGTCGTTCTCCTCCATCCTAGCTTTGATGATTGTTTCCGTGAACACGTTCTCTTTCTTCACGTATGTAACGCTCTCTGTCTGGTGATCAATGTACTCCTGGTCAGCCTTCACATCAACGATCTCTGTACCGTCGGTCATCACAAACTTTGTCTTGGAACCACCGGATATATTTCTCATCACCGAGGTAGCCTGGTGGTTGATATCGCCCTCACTGATTGTCATGTAGTAGGTCTTTTCATCGGGGTATCTCACCACACCGTTACCCGGTACACTCTCCTCAAGTAACGGTACCAGAAAGATAGTTTCTGTCCACTCACCATCCCGGTGAGCAGTGAGTTTACCGTTGGTACTCAGTACATATAGCACGTCGACATCATAGAATATCAGAGCACCTGTTTTGTAGAACCCATAGTACTGATCAAGGTAGAGTAGGTTCTTGTACACCGGGTAGGCTGGTAGCAACAGTTCACGGTACTTCTCCGGGTTCTCAAACCTACTCATCAGCACAGACCGATGTTTACTGGCAGTTAACATGTGACCAACAACATTCTGCAGGGTACTCTCCGTGTAGACCATGTTGAAATTATACCTTGATGCTATCAGTAGATCGGAGTTGAATAGGTAGATCTCAATAGTATTCTGACTTTCAAAGTAGTTCTCATGGTTTGGATCCGTTGGATCTTCAATCGATCCTCCCACGTTCACATCGTCACGATCACTCAGTGCCTGAGTATCCATATTTTCGTCGTCATCGCTAAAGTAAACTGCAAATACCTGGTTGATGATTTCTTCCGGGTTGGTCTTTCTTCCCTCCACTTCCACGTCCATACCAACCCTATCAATTTCCAGTTTGACACGGATATCACGTTTGTGCTTGAGCATGTAGATCCGCTTGTGAACATCTACCCTCAGCACAACTTTCAGAATAGCAAACAGTGACATCTCGTAGTCGCAGATATACTCGATCGACAGGATGTTACTTGGGTTCATGTCCAGTCGATAGTCACCGTTCATCACGTTGAAATTTCGAACGGAGTACTTGCACAGGAATACATTTGTATCAGGAGTAAGTCTCATCTTGATAACCTCCTCATCCTTACTACTTATTAATATGATTGACTGAATTGTAAACAAATATGATTATGAAAGGGGTGTACCCATTGTGGATCAAGAAATAATCTGTGATAGTCTGGGTATCAAAGATCAATATGGTGGTTTACGTGGTGAGATCATCATAGGTACAAACCGAATACTAGAAGAATTTGTTGATCCATTCGGTAATCGTTCATGGAGAACTAAATTTGGAGAAGTACTGTTTAAACAAAGTAATATCGCTCCCATCGGAGCATACCAACACCTTTTCACTAAACTTTTCAATTTCCAATTTGATGATCCCCAGAGAACTAATCTGAGGGTAGGTGATCTGAATAACGACTACCAGATGAGAATAGGTGTCAATCCTCAGCACTACAGACACCGTGACTACATAGCGGAAACTGGTACTGATCCCGGTACACCCGTACTCGGCGGTATCAACATATCAGGCAACGATCATATCTTTGGTTTCATGATCGGTGACGGTGGAGCTAGGGAAGATAATATCACAGCGATAGCACCGGACTACAAACGTAGGTTGCTATATCACCCGATACCATTCCGGATAACCGATAATCCCGATGATCCAAAGTACGATGGTAGGTACTATGGCAAGTTAACTGATCTACAGGGAACCACATCATTCTATATCAAACGGTTCGAAACTACCAGTATCTACCCCCATATCGTTCATGCTTGGGTGACCGATGATCCCGATGAATTTAGTCCTGTCGATGAATCGGTATTTTCGTCAACATCCTCCGTTCCGATTGAATCATATGTGGAAATGTTACTGAAGATAGACCGTGGTGATGGTAGCGAGTACTTTGAACGTCTGAATGCTACACCGAGGATCAATGAACTTGGTCTGGTAAGTGGTTGGTACAACCATGAGAAGGCTGACTGGGAAGCTATTCACCTGATAACACACCTCACACGATCAAGTTTGATACTGGGCAAGAATGATCGGCTTGAGATTATCTACAGACTGTATGCTAGGTAGTGTTTAAATGTGGTGCTGGGACATTGTCCCAGCACCCTATTGATGTTTATAAATTAATTATTGGCTACAACCTTGACCATAGACAGTTATATTCACCGTTTTATTTGCTCCAACCTTGACCATAGACAGTTATATTCACCGTTTTATTTGCTGTATCTGCATAGTTATCATTACCAGCAATACATATATAGCCTGTAGCTGATGTTCCTGAAGTCACAGCGGAAGAACCTCTTGTAAATAAAACACTATCAAATTGAGCCTGTGCTTGAGCGTATCCATTACTACTAGTACTTGCTTTAATATCTCTGTTTAGAGATCCTTTATTAACATTGACTGTGGCATGATAGGTAGTACTAGTAGAATTTAAACTTATGCTAGTTGGATTAATTGACCAAGCAGTTGATAGTGGTATTTGTTTAGCTATTGACCAATTAGCATTTTTAGCACCTACTTTACCATCCCACCACTGATAACCAGTATTAGGTGTGAATGCACGTGTGAAATTACCTGCGTTCACACTACTAGCGGTACCACCTGTGGCTGTCATGTTAACAGTAGTGTTCCATGTAGGTGACTGACTAGAACCAGAGTATGTCAAAGTATTACTCTGTGTTGGTACAGCAGCTATCATTGTTAATTTAGTAACAGTGATACTAAATGTTTTTGTCTGTGTAATAGTACTGCTACTGATAGTAGCAGTTAAAACTACTACTTTATCTGTTGTACCAGATGGTCTAACCACTACACCTGCAGTTGATATAACACCAGTAGAATTGGATGCCCAAGCTATAGCTACTGATAGGTTTCCAGTGCTAGTTCTAGTAGTGAGTAAATTAAGATTAACTGTAACTGCGGTTTGACTGGTGTTACTACCCTTTATTTGATCCCAGGTGAGCCATGTATTTACCTCAGTCACAGCCTCGGTGGTTGTTTGTGCTAATTTACTAACTGTTAACACAAACTGTTTTGTCTGAGTAATGGTACCATTATTCATAGTTGCAGTTAATGTTACACTAGCATCACCTGAAGCATGCGAAGGTCTACTTACCACACCGGTATTGCTCACCCTAGCAGTGACATTACTACTCCATGATATACTCACAGTTAAATTACCTGCACTCACTTTACTTGTGGGCAGTGACAGGTTGACAGTAACAGCAGTCTGTGCAGAGTTACTTCCCTTTATTATATTCCACACCAAGTAGTTATTTACCTCAGTGACAGCCTGTGTTGGTGTTTGTGCAGCACCTGTTACTGTGATGGAGAACTGCTTTGTCTGTGAAGTACCACCACTGGATATGGTAGCAGTCAGGTTAACTGCTGTGCTAGCCGTTGGATATGCTGCTCTGGTTACTACACCAGTTGTGGATACTGTACCAGTAACACTACTAACCCAAGCGATAGCTACATTACCCCCCCCCCAGCAACACGGGAGGTGGGCAGTGACAGGTTAGCAGTAACAGCTGTTTGAACACTATTAGTACCTTTTATCTGATCCCACACTAACCAACTATGAATTTCTGTAACTGCTTCACTTGCTGACTGTGGTAATTTGGGTAATTTGGTGTTATATAGTGTAGTATCTTTCATTGTAGGATGTTTCCTTTCAAGTTAATCTAATCGGTATCTCTCAGGTGTGATACCCTATTAACATGATGGTTTTCACACAGACTAATAAAGGTATAGATTAGATGGGGAGTGATCAGATTGTCAGGTTACGTGCTTGTGATCATATCGATCGTTGTCATATTTGTCCTAGCATTCATAACTCTGCTGGTTCTCAAACGCCAGAGTAAAGTCATCGTTGATATCGATCAGAACAGTGATATCATCGATCATGAGCAGAAATTAAAGAGTATACTGGAACACCACAAACGGGAATTAAACGATATCAACGTGAGAATTACTCTCCTGTTGCTGGGATTCTCATCAGAGATTACCAAGCACCTGGAGATAGATACTCCTGAGATAAGGGGATTCACCGAGGAAATGGGAGTGCTACGTGATGAGTACAAAACAAAAACCTGGTTGGTTGAGAATCTCACCGGGGAGTACAATGAGATCGTAAGGATACTCACAGATCCTCCACCATCGAAAGTAGTTCCATCTGACACAAACGGGAATGGAATTGATAAAAACTCAAACGAGAGGGTCAGGATAAATCAGATAAGATGATTTTAAACGGTAGGATCCCGGATGATTCCGGGATCCTACCAATTATAATGATATATTATCGATTTGGTGTGAGCATAATGATACTTACTCCATGATATCCCAGGTAAACAGGTATTAAAAATATATTCTGGGAAACACTGATAATGTAAGTTAATCCATATCACACGTAGTTCATAATTTGAAGGAGGATTCAGCAATGGCAAAATCGATGAAAGATTTCCTCGGGGAGATCAAGGGGAAGGGTAACGAGGATAAGACCATGACAGGCAAGGGTAGCTTCTCCACCGCTACTTTCTCCAAGTTTGTTCACGCAGCTATCAACGACCGTGACTACCGTGTCACTTCCGTTGGTAAGGATGGCAAGAGAACAGAGATGTGTCTCAGTGATCTGATAACCGGTGATATCAAGAAAACGGTAACCGATGCAAAGTATCCCCAGAAATCAGAGATAGGGATACTGGATAGCGCAGATATCGCTACAGCGGGTCTTGCGAAAGCAATCAGTCCACTGGTAACGGAGTGGGTAAAAACTGCTCGCAAATTTCCACTGCAACCGCAGGCTGAGTTTGCCGGTGATATCTACTTAGCATCGGTTCCCGGTAAAACGAAAGTAGTAAACGTGCGTGATATCAAATCAGGTGCAAACATCGGTACCACGACTATCACCTCGCAGGATAGCGTTCAGGTACGCAGTAAGTCCCCTGTACCATCACACCTGGTGCACAAGGTACGCCGTGATGTCAATGGTAAGGTGATATCATAGCGATGACAACCGAATATGATAATTTTCAGCTGGAAGAACTTCTGAAAACATTTCCGATCCCAGGAAATGTGATACCGCTAACCGGTATCGGTGGTGGTTACCTGGTGAAGTTTGAAACGTTCTACCTGAAAGTATATGATGATCAGACTACCAGCGCATA
>Ga0123353_10001917_pt1 | contig 25568 bp, 20 predicted proteins | sample TergutLab28metaG_3_FD_92763 | JGI IMG/M metagenome (GOLD analysis project Ga0123353, IMG submission 92763) | Labiotermes labralis P3 segment gut microbial communities from Petit-Saut dam, French Guiana - Lab288 P3 | ecosystem: Host-associated > Arthropoda: Insects > Digestive system > Gut ...
CCGGCAGACTCGCTTATTCGTTTGCAAACCGATTATAACCTGCAAGTAGCAAATCAGGATAAATCCTTTGCCAAACGACTTGCTGAAATACGTAAAATGGTAGCAACATTTAGTATTTGTCCAATATAATTGAATAGCGTATTATTAGATTTTCAAGAGACTTTCCCCTTTGCGAACTTCCAACAAACTTCATGGTAGGAGAAAAATTTACACAATTAAAAGGATTAGTTACCTTTGTTGAAAAATATGAAATTCAGACCACTCATTTTCATTGCCATTTTTGGTACAGCACTGTCGTGCAGCAGCAATCCTTGCTCGATACCTATTGTGGATGTGAATATCGTCAAAAATTCTATACATTTAGAACTATCAGACTTTTTGAAAGATATTGAAGTCATTGAGCTTGAAACTACGGAATATAATTTAGATTGTATGCATCCTTTCGTTGCGTATATCTCCCATACATCTATTATGGTACGTACTCGCGGGGCATTGCATCAGTTTGATAGACAGGGTAGATACATACGCAAATTAACTGAAAGAGGCAATGGCCCAAATGAGTTTCACAATATCGACTTCTGTTTTGTAGATGAAGAAGCAGATATTCTGTATTATGCAGACGGCCGTTCTATAAGAATGATTTTCAGAATAGACCTAATATCCGGGCAATTTTTAGAACCGCTGCAAGCAGGTTTTGACACGAGGAGATACGCCGTAAGTTGCTATAAAAACAACTCCGTATATGGCTTCCCAATGATTAGAGAAAGAACTTATCATGAGGGTAATGACCCTGATTTATCAGTGGTTGCTTTTCAATATGATTTGTTGTCCGATAGCATAAACAAACACTACGGTAATCATAAATACTATGCAACTATGCACCCTTACGGAAAAAGTATGGTTGGATATGGGAATCACATTTCTCTGTTCAATATGCACTATTCAGATACTTTGTACCGGTTACAGAATAACGCGCTCGAAGCTCGGTTTTTTGTGAAGATGAAAAATAAGATGACTGATGATAGCGCAGGAGAAGATTATCTTGACTTATTGTTTGAATACGAAGAAGGTATTGTTCTTGCAAGAAATCGCTACATACGTGAATCCTTTGGTGGAGTAAGATTTGTGGCAGATTATCCGGAACAGTATCTGCTGTTAAACCCCGACGGTGGTTTAAAAATTATTGGGCAGGTTTATATAAATCCTTTGGAAATTGTTATAAAAACGGAAGCATGGGTGCAAAAAGGAAAGGATAACATCGACGACATATTAAAGACAACGGGACTATTGAGCAGCAACGATGCACAAAAAGAAAAAGGAGAATCCGAAGATATTGTCTATCCATTTCCCAAGCCATCGGGCAGCTACGGTTACCTCTTCATTGAACAGGAAAAAAGTAATCCCCACATTATTATAGGGAAAATAAGGTGATGATTGTGAACACCGAATAAATTTTGTGGTAGGAGAAAAATTTGTGCAATTTAAAAAATTAGTTACCTTTGTCGGCGAATAATACGTAAAGATATTAACAGAGATACAAAACGAACCAAATATGAAATTCAGACCACTCATTTTCATTGCCATTATCAGTTTGGCGCCATCTTACAACAGCAATCCTCCATCGATACCTGTTGTAAATGTGGATAATGTTCGCAGTTCAATCTGTTTGGATCTATCAGACTTTTTAAAAGATATTGAAGTCATTAAATTGGAAACTACGGATTATAATCTGTTTTCAACAGAACACGACTTGGGATTCACTTTGGCCTTCATCACTGAAACATCCATCATTATACAGAATGATAAGGCAATATATCAGTTTGACAGGCAGGGTAAATACCTTCGCAAATTATCGGGAAAAGGCCGTGGCCCCAACGAGTTTTACGACATACTTTTCTGTTTTGCAGATGAAAAAAAAGATATTCTGTATTATGTAGATCTCTTGTCTCAAGGAAGGATTTGTCGCATAGACCTTAGCACAGGTCAATTTTTAGATCCGTTGGAATTAGATATGAACAGACTCGAGTTATGGCTCGGCAAGGACAATTCTATATATGGTTTCCCCACAAATAAAAACCACGCTTTTGAAGCGGCAGATTCTGATTCGTCAGTGGTGGCTTTTCGATACGATTTGTTGTCCGGTAGCATGAAAAAATACTATGGTACCCGTAAATACACCATTCAACCTTTGGGCAAAAGCATGGTTGAGTACGGTAATCACCTATCTCTGTTCAATATGTACTATTCAGATACTTTATATCGATTGCAGAATAATGCGCTTCAGGCTCGGTTTTTGGTAAAGATGAAAAATAAGATGGTTCGTTATAGTGAAGGAGGAGAAGATATTAGTTTTTTGTTTGAATATGAAAAAGGTATTGTTCTTTCAAGGAATAGCATAACCTACAGAATAATGCCAAGGGGTGGCCATGTGTTAATTTATTGTCCTGAACGGTACCTGCTATTGGACCCTTCGGGAGGTTTGAAAAATATTGAACAGGTTTATATCAATCCTTTGGATATTGCAGTAAAGATAGAAGTATCGTTAAAAGATAGAGGCTTCGAGGGTACCAATCCTTTCCCCAAGTCATCGGGCAGCTATGGTTATATTCTTGTTGAACAGGAGGAAGATAATCCCCACATCATTCTTGGCAAGATAAAATGAAACTCAAATCACTCATTCTCATTGCCATTTTTGGTACGGCACTGTCGTGCAGCAGCAATCCTTATTCCATACCAATTGTGGATGTGAATAACATCAAAAACTCTATCCGTTTAGAACTATCAGGTCTTTTAAATGATATTGAAGTCATTGAGCTTGAAACTACCCAATACAATCTGATTGGTTATAGGCATCATTCATTAGTTTTCGCATATATTTCCAATACTTCTATTGTGATACATACTGAGAGGGCAATAGATCAGTTTGATAGACAGGGTAGGTATATTCGCAGATTAACAGAAAAAGGCAATGGTCCAAATGAATTTCGCAATGTCGTCTTTTGTTTTGTGGATGAAGAAACAGACATTCTGTATTATGAAGACAGTAGAGATAGACAAAAGATTTGCCGAATAGACCTTTCATCGGGTCAATTTTTAGAACCGTTGCAAACAGACTTGGACACAAAGAGATTCGATGTGTGGTACTATAAAAATAATCATATCTATGGTTTCCCAACTGCTAAAGGCGGAGGTTTTGATGCCACTGATCCTGACTCATTAGTGATTGCTTCTCATTTTAATTTGACGGCCGGCAGTATGAACAATCTCTATGGTAGTCATAAATACACTATTAAGCCTTTAGGCAAAAGCATGGTTGGATACAAGAATCACATTTCTCTGTTCAATATGCACTATTCGGATACTATATACCAATTACATAATAACGCTCTTGAGGCTCGTTTTTTTGTGAAGATGAAAAATAAGATGATTAACCATCGCAGAGGAGGTGATGAACTTTTCTTATTGTTTGAATATGAGAAAGGTATTATTCTTCTTAGGAATAGTATTATCTATAAAAGAGTATCAGAGGGTAGTGAGGGCATAACATATTATCCGGAACAGTATATGCTATTAAATCCTATCGGAGGTTTAAAAAATATTGAGCAGTTTTTTATAAACCCCTTGGATATAGCTATAACGCCACCCACGATGAGCGAAAAAGGAAGTACTATAGATAATGATGTCATCTCTTATCCATTCCCCAAACTTTCTGGCAGCTACGGTTATTATCTTATTGACCAGGAGCAAGGTAATCCCCACATAATTCTTGGCAAGATAAAATAATTGCAGTAGGCTACTTGGCGCCAAATTTATAGATGCAGGTGTGGGAATACAGTTCGCCCGGACGCAACAGCGTAGATGGGAAGTGGGGATGGTTCGGAGAATCCGGGAATTTTTGTGTTTCAAGGGCTAACGATTCTCGGTACTTCAATGGGCGGCCATACTTTCCGTTGCTGCTTCCATAGTCAAAGAAATTTCCGCAATAAAACTGAATGCCGGGCTGATCGGTAAAGACCTCCATATAACGCCCGCTACCCGGCTCCCAAAGGGTTGCAGCGAGCGCGACTTCATCAGTTGGACAATCACCAGCGCCCCCATCAGTTGGGCGTTCACCAGCGCCCCCCTCAGTTGGACAATCACCTGTTCCCTCCTCAGTTGGGCGTTCACCTGTGCCCCACTCCGCCGGACGACTGAGCACCCAACAGTGGTCGTAGCCCGCCCCCATCTTCAACTGTTCGTTCTCTACCTCGATTCGTTCCCCAATGACATGCGGTTCACGGAAATCGAATGGAGTACCTTCCACTGAAGCCATCTCCCCCGTAGGAATGAGCACACTGTTTACCGGTATGATGTAATCCCCGTGAATAGTAAGAATATGGTCTGTGATTGTTCCCCGCCCTTCTCCCATAAGGTTAAAAAAAGAGTGGTGCGAAAGATTCACCACAGTAGGTGCATCCGTAGTAGCTAAGTAGGTCACTTTAAACTCATTTTGAGGAGTTAACTCATACGTCATTTCTATAGAAAGATTCCCCGGGAACCCCTCCTCTCCATCTTTCGCCACATAGCACAACACAAGTTTATGGGCAGTGGCAGATTTTACCTCCCAAACCACCCTGTCAACCCCTTTCACACCTCCATGAAGCGTCTGTCCATTGTTATTCTGAGGCAGCGAATAGACCATCCCGTCAAGATCAAAACGCCCTCCGGCAATTCGATTGGCATAACGCCCGACAACCGCTCCGAGAAATCGCTCGCCACAATTGTGCACATAGCGATCAATATGTTCATACCCCAACACCACATCTTCATACGCCCCATCTCGGTCGGGGGCCCACAACGACACCACACGAGCGCCATAATTGGTCACCTGCATCGTCAAATCCCCGGCTGTCAATGTATAGAGCGCCACCCTCTTTCCATCCACCTCAGCATTAAAGTCCTCGTTATTTATCAGTTTAAGTGCAACTTTTTTCATCATAGTCATTTTTATTGTTTACAATAGAGACACAAAAATATAAATAATTTCGAAGCAATGACTCATTAACCACTCCTAATTCATCATTAATCATTCGTAATTCCTAATTATATATTACTTTTGTACCTTTCACTTTTGACTGCATGAGACGCTCCACCACCTCCGTATCTATCGGCCACTGCACAATTGGCGGCACTGCACCCATCTCAGTACAAAGTATGTGCAACACCCCCACCGCCGATATTGATGCCTCCATTGCACAATGTATCCGCCTCCATGTAGCCGGTGCCGATTTAATTCGCCTCACCACCCAAAATCTCAAAGAAGTTGAAGCTCTCTCCCAAATCAAAGCACGACTGCGGGCGCAAGGTATTCCCACTCCCCTTATTGCAGACGTCCACTTCTCCCCTCAAGTTGCCCACGCCGCCGCAACCGTAGCAGACAAAGTGCGCATCAACCCCGGAAACTTCGCCAAAAATCCCGAACAGGGAAAGGCATCCTTTATGAAACTATTGGAACTATGCCACCGCCACCACACCGCCCTCCGAATAGGAGTCAACCATGGCTCCCTGAACGAAGAGACCCTATCCCGCTTTGGCAACACCCCCCAAGGAATGTCTCACTTAGCCATGCAATGGCTTCACCTGTGCAAAGAGGCTTCATTTGATCAGGTCGTAGTCTCCATGAAATCAAGCAACCCCCGCATCATGGTAGCCGCCTGCCGCCAATTAGTCTCCGATATGGACGCCGCCAACATGCGCTTCCCCCTCCACCTTGGAGTCACAGAAGCCGGAAACGGCCGCGAAGCCCGCATGAAATCCGCCATCGCCCTCTCCACCCTCCTCCGCCAAGGCATCGGCGACACCATCCGCATCTCCCTCACCGAACCCCCCGAGCACGAAATCTCCTTCGCCCATTCCCTCCTCTCCCACCTCTCCACCCTCCCTCCCCTCAGCCCTCCCTATCTTTCTACGCCACCTTCCCCCCTCCCTCCCCTCCCTCCCCTCCTCGCCTCCCCAATACTGCCCGATTCTCCCTCCTCCAACGTTCCACCATCAACTTTTAACTATCAACTCCCCACTCCGGAAGCCCTCCTCCTCTCCTCCTCCTGCCAAATAGGCCCCCTCCTACTCGACGGTTTTATAAACGACATCTCTATCTCCGCCCAAATCAACGGCGCCCCCCTCCCCCTCACCGAAATCTCCGATTTCACGGCCGACCTCCTCCAGGCCGCCCGCGTCCGCTTCTCAAAACCCGAATACATCGCCTGCCCCGGCTGCGGCCGCACCCTCTTTGACATAGAAAAGACCCTGCAAGAAATAAAAGCCCACACCACCCACCTCAAAGGCATCTCCATTGCCGTTATGGGTTGCATCGTAAACGGCCCGGGCGAAATGGCAGATGCCCAATACGGTTACGTCGGTGCCGGCATCGGAAAAGTAACCCTCTACCGTGGTCAAACCCCCATCCTCCACGCCATTCCACAAGAAGATGCCGTCCCCGCACTGTTAAAACTCATTGAAAATGAAATTTCATATATATCCCCCAAAAATATATGATTATTTGTTTCCTAATTGGGAAATATTTATCTTTGCAAAAAATATTTCATAAGTAATGAAGCAGTTTTTTGAAGTTGGCCTTTTGCCCAAAGTTATGGAAAATTCATTCAAAAACATTTCGCTCGATGTAATGATTAACAAACACATTGGAGTGCGGGGAACGCCCAAAAGAGAAGCATTTGAAAACGAATTAAGAATTGATTTGCTAGGGTATGCCGTCAAACAGGCAAGATTAGAACGTCATCTTACACAACAACAATTAGGCGAATTAGTTGGAGTTCAGAAAGCACAGATTTCTATAATTGAAAACAGTATAAAAAATACTCGTTTCGAAACTATATTGAAAGTTTTTAATGCATTAGGAACAAGAGTAAGTTTTCAGGTAGAAATGATACCAAGTTGAGTAAGAAGTGACAGAGATGACTGCCAGCAACAAATGGTTAATCTAGCGAGAGTTTGAATTTGATAGAAAAGTGACAATTATGACAGAAAAGATAAGAGAACGAGGTATTTACAAAGTTACCATTATTGGAAGTGTGGTAAATATAGTGTTGGTAGCATTCAAATTCGTTGCAGGTATCGTTGGAAACAGTGCGGCGATGATTGCGGATGCCGCTCATTCACTGTCCGATTTGATTACGGACGTAATTATTCTAATCTTTGTACGGATTTCGAATAAACCCCAAGATAAATGCCATGACTATGGACACTATAAATTCGAGACTTTCGCAACTCTGTTGATTGGTGCTATCCTGATAGTAGTTGCTTTGGGTATTGCGTGGAGCGGTATCTCAACCATCACTTCTGTCTTAAACGGAACAATTCTGGAAAAACCCGGTATGATTGCATTTTACGGAGCAATCGTAACCATCGTATCCAAGGAAATACTCTATTGGTACACAATCATTCAAGCGCGAAAACTGAAATCGGACGCCCTGAAAGCAAATGCGTGGCATCACCGCAGCGATGGATTGACTTCAATTGCCACAACCATGGGTATCGGGGGCGCTATTTTTCTGGGTGAAAAATGGACGATTTTAGACCCTCTGGCTGCGATGTTTGTGAGTATCTTTATTGCCGTTTTGGGTTATAAAATAATGAAACCATGTATTGACGAATTATTGGAAAAGTCGTTGCCTGACGACGTTGAAAAAGAAATAATTGCAATAGTAGAAAATTTTGACGGCGTAAGCGATTTACACAATCTGCGTACAAGAAAAATTGGGAATAAATACGCCATTGAATTTCATATCAGAATGAACGGAAAAATGTCGTTAGACGAAACCCACGATAAAATTACCATCATTGAACATCGCCTAAAAGAAAAATACGGACAAGGGACACATCTGATTATTCATAATGAACCTAAGAAATAGTGATAAGAAAAGTGCCGAAAGAGAACAGCGCCGGCATTTTACGTTTTATTATCAAAATAATTGCCAATTATATAAAGTGGAACATTAGTAAGCCAAGATTCTTTCCTGTAATCGGACAATGAAGTCCTAATCGCAGTTACAGGGTTATACTTTTGGCAAAATGTTTTCAAACTTTTTGCTTGCAGATTTTCGGCGGCTTTTATTTCTACAGGAATAACTTCATTTCAGTTTCTAAAAATGCAAAGATAGAACATTTATAGAAAAATCACGTTTTTGGAACGTCTTTATGTTATGAATTACATTTTCTGGAACGTCTTTGTGGCAGCAGGCTACCTGTACGCCTCATTTTGCTCCAAGTCATGGTCATAAGCCAGCACCAAACTGTAAGGAAAGGGAAATACCCAAAAGCGCGGATCAAGGTATCGCGGTTCGTGGATGCCAAATACTTCAGCGGCGCGTTCTGTGCGGATGATATCGAAATAGCGATGCCCCTCAAAGGCGAGTTCATAGCGCCGTTCATCTTCTACCACCAACAACAACTCGCTATTGGGAAGGGAAGTTGATGTGTAGAGGGGCGGTACCCCTGCCCTATTTTTAATCATATTGATATCTTCTATGGCTCCGGTACGGTTGGGGGTTGCCTTTTTGAGCCTTGCTTCGGCACGGATCAGGTATTGTTCTGCCAATCGCGCTGTTTGGATGGAGCTTGAGCCGTCGGTTTTGGCATATTCGTTCACAAAGTAGGTTTGGGCGGCCGTTCCGTAGAAAATCAGTTGAACGCGGTTCCCTCCTACGTTAGGATCGGTTAGTTTGTTGTATAGATCGGGAGGAACCGAATAATCTTGCATACCGCCCATTGTGGAGGGCAGGTAGTAGTTGCGGAAAGGTATTCGGCTTGAATTGCTAAAGACAAACTCAAAGATCGACTCCCGAGATTTTTGGGTGAGGAAAAAGCCCTCCGGCGTGTCGGTTAAGCCAAAGGCAGAGGTGTTATCGATCACCTTTGAGGCAAACTCCTCCGCCTGTTCCCACTGACGGGTATAGAGATAGAGGCGTGCTTTTAGCGCATAGACAGCCCAAAGCGATATGCGCCCCTTGTCGCTGATAGAATTATTTGAACCAAAGAGCGTTTCAGCCTGATTCAGGTCGCTCAACGCCTGCGCAAAGACCTGTTCCCGTGCGCTTTGCTTGATGCCTTTTTGGTTGGTAGCGGTAGAGGGTTGTGTAACAATGGGCACAGCCCCAAATGTAACGGTCAGATTGATATACGACAACGCACGCAATGCGTATGCCTCCGCCAGTATGCGCTCCCTATTATTGCCGGCAAAAACCCCGTTCGGTAAATCATTCACACTCGAAATCACATGATTAATTCTGTTGATAGCCGTATAGTTGTTGTTATACCCATAACCATTGGTACGGTCACCCGACGGTACAGAGGGTTGCAGAAACGCAATCAGCGTGCCTTGCCCCTGAAACGAAACCACATTATCAGCAGCAATATTCCACGATACAATACTCGAAGCGAGTCCGTTCCCTGCTCCCCTGTACGCTCCGTTCAACGCATTTTGCGCCGAAGGTTGATCCACAATAATCCCCTCGTCCGACACATTATTCTCCGGCTCCACCTTCAGCAACGCTTCGCAAGAGCCAAAAAACATCCCTCCAAAAACCCCCAATGCCATCCAAACTGAATAATTAATACGAAACCTTATTTTCATCATTATACCCTTTTATCATTTCTCATATTAAAAAGTAAACGAAACGCCCCCAATCACCACCCTTGGCTGAGGTGGCGTCCCAAAATCTAACCCCTGCACTAACGAACCGCTGTCGAGGTTTACCTCCGGATCAGGCCCGGAATAGTTGGTCAACAAAAACAAATTAGACGCAGTCACATAGACCCGGGCCTTTTGAATCCCAATCTTTTTACTCCATCTTTGCGGCAAGTTGTAACTCACCGTCACATTCCGCAAACGAGCGTATGACCCATCCTCCACAAACCGGCCTGACTGTCGTTCGTAGTTAAAACTTCCGTCCGGATTTACGGTTGATTTTGGGCGGGGCAATACGTCGTGCAGCAACCCATCTTTCCCCACTTTGTACGACTCTTTATCCTCCTCTTTCCAATAGTTCAGACTGCTTGTCTGAATCGAGCGCCCCACGCCATTTGTTCCCCCCGATTCAAGGAACATCCGGGTATAGTTAAACATTTTGTTGCCTGTCTTAAAATAGAAATTCAAGTCAATCGCCCAATTCTTATAGGTCAACACATTCTTGAGCGTACCTTCAAAAAGCGGCCAGGCATTGCCCACAATCCTTTTATCATCTAATGTCAATTGCCCGTCTCCATCCAAATCTTCATACACGGCGTCACCCGTCTTGGGATCGACCCCAAGATAGTTCCACACCCAAAATGAGTACATCGGACGACCTTCAAACAGTTTATACATTGTATAGGTATTGGCTTGCTGCTCAACAGGCAAGACCTCTATCTTATTTGAATTATGCGAGAGAGTCAGCACCGTTTTCCAAGAATAGTTGCTCTTTTTGATGTTGGTAGAATTAATCATCAACTCTACTCCTTTATTGCTTATGGCCCCGGAATTTTGGGTAATCGTACTCAATCCGGTCTTACCGGGGAGGGGTACAGACAGCAACAAATCGTAGGTATATTTGTTATATAAGTCAAGTTCTACGAGCAGTTTGTTGTTGATAAATCCCGCAGACATCCCAATATTCCATTGCCGCGTAGTCTCCCATTTCAATTCGGGATTCTCCAATTGTGACGGACTGATTCCGGGCTTTTCGTCGTAATCGCTTCCGCCTGACCATAAACCCAAAGAGGAAAAGTCATCGATTGATTCGTTACCGGTGTATCCCCAACTGCCCCGCAGCCGCAAATTGGACAACGACTCCTGTTTCTTGGGGAAAAACTTCTCATTTCCAATGTTCCACGCAAGGCCAACGGCAGGAAAATAGCCCCACCGATTGTTGGCCGAAACACGCGAAGAGCCGTCTGCACGAAGCGAGAGGTCAATGCTGTAGCGATTGTCATAAGAGTAGTTTACACCTCCAAAGAACGAAAGCAAAGCCGATGATGTGCCGGAGGATGAGGCTGTGGTGACTGCCGCCGAAGTGATGCGCCGGAACTCATTGCTTGGAAACTGAGTCCCGGTCATCGTGGCATACTCCCGAACCCGCTTTTGGTACGAATTGCCCAAAAATGCAGAGACGGTGTGCACCTCCCTTAGCGTTTGGAAATAGTTCACCGTCTGTTCCGCACCAAAGATGTTTGATGTGGCCATATTATCGGTAGCCTGCCCATTGGTTGACGAGCCACTGTTCAGATAGGAACTAAAGTAGAATTTTTCATGGTAAAAGCTGCGGTCATTGCTCCATGACGTTTTAAATGAGAGCCCTCTATAAATGTCGAAACGGGCATATACATTATTGACAAATCGCGTTCCGTTTGACCGTCCGTCTGCATGGTCAAGAATCGCCTGATGGTTGTCGAAAGCGGTAGGTTTGTTATAGGTCCCGTCCTCATTATAAATAGGATAGAAAGTGGGCGTGTGCAAAGCAGCCTGAAAGAGACCCGATGGGCCATCGCCTACCCGCACCAATTCCCGACTCGTGAAAGAGAGGGTGTTGCTGGTGCCAATTTTTAACTTTCGGTTAATGTTGTGGTCGAGGTTAATCCTAAAACTGTTACGGTTAAACTCCTGTATTTTGAGCGTGGCTTGCTGTCTGTTAATATCACCGCCAAGAAAGAAATTTGTTTTATCGTTTCCTCCGGAGAGCGAAAGGGAGTATTTTTGGCCATAAGCAGTTCGGAACACATCAGAAATACGGTCGTAGGTGGGTTGATCTTCGGGATTCCCATAAGCGGTTCCCGCCGAAGGATTCTCCCCAACAGGACGAAATGGCCTGCGCTCCCACCTGCCGTCATTCCTGTACGCTTCGTTCACCATCTGCGCAAGTTGCGGACCTGTTGTCAACTGCCACAAGTTTCTCGCTTTGTATATTCCCCAGTCAGATACAAAATTTACGACCGTCCTTTGGCTGCCCTGACCCCGCTTTGTGGTGATTAAAATGACCCCATTAGCCCCCTTTGCCCCATAAGCAGCTGTGGCGCTCGCATCTTTCAGGACGGTGACACTCTCAATATCGTCCGGATTCAGGTCAGAAAGGGGATCGATGTTTTGCCCCCCAAGGTTCTGCTGTTGAAGCCTGACGGTATTTACCTGCGTTCCGTCAACAATAAAAATAGGGTCGTTATCGGCAGTAATAGAGGTAGTTCCGCGCAACCTGATGAGGGAAGAAGTGCCGGGCACACCCGAAAAACCCGAAATAATCAGCCCCGGAACCTCTCCCTGTAACTTCCCTGACAACGTCTGCGAAGCGGAATTTTCAAACTGATCACCCTTTACCGTACTCACCGCACTGGTAACCGATCCGCGCTTCTGCTGCGAGAAACCCAATACCACCACCTCTTCCATCAAACTTGCATCTTCCAACATCTTGATGGAGAGGTCCCCGGCAGGAGGCTCGGTAATCTCTATCTCCTGTGTTTTGTAGCCAATAGAGCTAAACACCAATGTAACAGGCAAAGGAAGGGAAATGGAAAATTTTCCGTTGATATCTGTACCCGTACCCACCTTTGGAATGTAGTTCCCATCTTTTTTAGCCAAAACATTGACCCCGGGTAAGGCACCTGAGGCGTCCACCACTGTTCCTTTTATAGTCACCCGCCCTTGCGCATAAAGAGAAAATGGAAAGAAAACTCCCATCACCCAACAAAACAAGAGGACGATTTTTGATAAATTTCTCATACCCGATAGTGATTTACCCTTTTCATTTTTAATCATATTGATTTTTTTGAGTCATTGTTTCAAATTTTTTTGCAAAGGTAATTTACATTATTTGGAAAAAAGGTGTACTTTTGCTTGAAGTTTTTATAAAACGAGATGGATGTTTTAACAATTTAATATGGATTTTTCCATGTTTGGAGGTTTGGATAAAAATAAAGGTGATTTTGGCGGATTCAGACGAATCTCCATGCACTTTATTTCAAGCGATGAGTTTAAACGGATTGAAAAAACATCTCTCTTCCTCCGTTTCAAAAAGGGAGAAACGATCCTGAAACAGGGAAACGCCCCCACCCATATTGCCTACCTTCAGAGTGGAATCGTCAAATTCAGCTTTCAATCCCCTGACAGCGAAAAAAATACCATCCTTACCTTAGTGGCCGCGCCAAAAGTTCTCGGCGGCGCCAACCTTTTCTATAAGGACAATAACCTCTTCTCCATTGTGGCAGTAGAAGATTGCGAAATTCTGCTGATTGAATCAAAAGTGCTCTTCCAACTCCTTAAAGACAACGGCCACTACGCAGTTGCCATGTTTGAAATGGCCTCCGAAATGTTTAAAAAGTCCATCGTAAACTTTATCAGCGTTGCCAACAAGCAAAAAGAGGCGCGCATTGCAGACGTATTCATCTACATGATGGAAGAGGTCTATTTTGGATCCTCTTTCAAACTCTCCTTAACCAGAAAAGAGATTGCCGAATTTGCCTGTTGCTCAGTCGAAAATGTAATTATGACCCTCTCAAAATGGCAACAAGAGGGCATCATCTCCTTTGAGGGCAAGAATTTTGAGATCACCGATATTGATAAGTTGAGGCATATTAGCAGGGTGGGGTAACCGGTATGTGATTGACGGATTTTATGTATCTTTGCAAAAATGATTGTTATGGCACATTATCTTGACCCGAAGAATGATTTGACGTTTAAGAAGTTGCATGAACTGTGGTTGCGTTTTCTTACCGAAATAAACGAGAGTACTGTCGAAGTACCTACCGAACTTTTAAAAGACGACAACATCCGCGAAGCGATTGGTTATATGGAAAAAGCCGCTTACACGAAAGAGCAGTTGCAGACTTACGACAAATGGAAAATTAATGTGTTAACCGAGCGTGGAATGATGGACGAAGCAATGGAAAAAGGGCTTGCTCAAGGACTTGCGGAAGGGCTTGCTCAAGGACTTGCGGAAGGACTTGCCGAAGGACTTGCCGAAGGGATTGCTCAAGGTAAAGCAGAAGGGCTTGCCGAGGGGCTTGCTCAAGGGCTAGCCAAAGGTGAACAGGAAAGATTAAAAATGGAGCAAAAAATAGCAGAATTGCAAATAATGTTGGATAACCAAACGAAGTAATCCTTAGAAGATGAGACGAAATGCGAAATGGTTTTTGCTGACCGCAGTTGTGGTTTTGGCGGGATGTGATCTGTTTGATGCCGTTGATCTGTAAGCGTCTCCGCGTTACCGTACCACTGTAAAAATGATTCCTTTTATATCAAAGAGACAATCATTGTGCAGCCTGCACAAAGCAACTTCCCACGCTTTACTTTGGCTTCTACCAATATTATATCGCCCAACTCCTCCACCAAATCTATTGATGTGCATAGCGTTTCTCCACATTCAGGAAGTTGATACACAATAAAATTCCGAATTGCCCCAATCACCCCCTTTCGTACTACACCGGTCGCCTCCACCCCATACAATGCCAGATACCCCATCCGCGCTGCCGTTGTTTGTGCCATATTTTCGAGCAACCCAACCGCCGAAAGCCTCCCATCCTCAACAAACAAACCCTCCGTCTCGACATGATACACCGTTTTGGTATGCCATACATCGCAATGGAGCAACGCATCAACCACCACCATCCCCCCCCGCTGCGGAATCAACTCCTCCATGTCTCCGACGAAGGGAGCCTTCATGCTGCCCACGAAAGGATCCTCTATGTCGCCGACGAAAGGAGCCTTCACCGCGGAACCTCCACATAGAGTCGCCCCCCTTCCATCCGTACCACCTTCACCTCAGCGCTTTTGAATATCATCCCATTCTCGGCGCTCGCCTCATATACCTTTTTATTAATAATCACCTTACCGGCAGGCTTCAAATCGGTAAACACCACTCCGGTGCATCCTATCAGAGTCGATTCCGTCACCTCTACCCCCACAAACCCCTTATCTCCCTCAAGCTCTGTACGAAGCGCTATTGCATTAAAGATGCGCATGGGATAGACTTTGTTCACCATCCAGAGTAAACCTGCCAAAGAAGCAAACCCCGAAATCACCACCACAGAGATCGGTTTTACGATCAATGCCCAGTTAAATGGGCCTGAAAAGCGGAATACGCTGTTGTCTATCATGGCCATCACCAAGCCCGAAGCAAAGAGGATGATCCCTAGGATGCCGAGGAATCCAAAGCCCGGAGTTACAAAGACCTCTATCAAAATCAGCGTTATCCCCGCTATTACAAGCAACAACTCCCAATATTCGGCCAATCCCTCCAAATAAAGGGGTGCAAAGTAGAGAAACGCTGCGGTGATGGCAGCCGCCAGCGGAAAGCCCACACCCGGAGTTTGCAACTCAAAATAGATACCTCCAATAATCACCATCAGCAACAATCCCTGTATCAACGGGAGAAGGAAAAAAGAGATAATCCGGTCCAAAAAAGTAGGTATGTACTCTTGAATCTGATACTCAGAGATGTTCAGGCGTGCTATTACCTCATCAACACTATGGGCGCCTCCCTCGCAATAGCCGTATGCTATGGCCTCTTCTGTAGTAAAATTCAAGACATTTGTACTGTCTTTCCCCACCATCGCTTCTGCAATGGCAGGGTCGCGCCTCCACACCTCAATGGTATCTCCATTCCGGACAACCCTCTTTTTGCCCTGCGCTTCGGCGGTAGCACGCATCATGGAGCGCATAAAAGACTGATATTTATCGGGCATAACCTTTCCGCTCCCATCCACTACCGTTGCGGAACCAATGGTGGCGCCCAAGTTCATATAGATGCTGTCGCACGCAATGGAGATCAGTGCACCGGCTGAGGCGGCCTGATTGTCGATAAAGGCAACCACAGGAATCTTTTGGTTTAAAATGGCGGTACGCATAGTGTCGGCTGCATCTAATGCACCTCCATAAGTATTGATTTGCAAAATAATATAATCTGCTTTTAACGCATTCGCCTCTTTAAGCCCTTTCATCAGCGTCCGTTGCGAAGCTTGATGAATCTCCTGTTTAATCGCAATCTTATAGATGAGCAGTTGCTCATCTGCCCGACAAACCACACTTCCCGTCATAAACAGAAGTGAAACGATCAATAAAACAACTCTCTTCATATCATATAACATCTAAAAACCAAAATTTGAAACAAAATCTATGCAAAGGTGAGAAAAATCGCTCAATATCGCATACTTTTTGTACTTTTGCGTTTCAAATAATGAACGCACCATTTATTAATCTATCTAATTTACAAAAAAATGAAGAAGAAATTTATTTGTACCGTATGCGGTTATGTACATGAAGGGGAGGATGCGCCCGACTTTTGTCCTCAATGTAAACAACCTAAATCAAAATTTAAGGAGGTGGTTGATTCTCCTGCTGCACTTGTTTGGGCCGATGAACACCGTATTGGCGTTGCCAAAGGCGTTGACCCCGAAATTTGGGAAGGACTCAATGCTCACTTCAACGGCGAGTGTATGGAAGTGGGTATGTACTTAGCCATGAGCCGCCAAGCCGACAGAGAGGGCTATCCCGAAATTGCCGAAGCCTACAAACGCATTGCTTATGAAGAGGCCGAACATGCCGCCAGATTTGCCGAATTGATTGGCGAAATGGTTTGGGACACCAAAACCAACCTGCAAAAGAGGGTGGCAGCCGAATGTGGCGCCTGCGCCGATAAAAAGAGAATCGCCACTCGGGCTAAAATGTTGGATTTAGACGCCATACATGACACTGTGCACGAGATGTGTAAAGATGAAGCTCGCCATGGCCAAGCCTTTGAGGGATTGTTGAAACGTTTTTTCAAATAAAAATGTAAAGTTATGTATTTCAAAAAACTCCTCCTCTTCCCTGCACTTGCGCTCTCTTTGTCTCCCTTGCTTCTGTGTGCCCAACCCATATCCATTGATGATGAGGTTGGTTACCCCGAAAGTTGTACCTCCATTATGGTGGGCAAGGCAGCCTCAACAGATGGTTCTGTGATCACCACCCACAGTTGTGACGGCAACTACCGCACGTGGGTTCGTTTTGAACCGGCTAAAAGTTTTAAACCCGGTGAATTGGAACCTGTTTACTGGGGGTTGTTGCACACCGAACAACCTCATGATATGCGTAATGTAGAGAAGAGGGGGGAGATTCCCGCCCCCTCCAAAACCTACGCCTACCTCAATGTAGCCTACCCCTGCATGAACGAGATGCAGTTGGCCATTGGGGAGACGACCACCACAGGAAAACGGGAGTTGATGAACCCCGAGGGGCTTTTTTTGATTGAAGAGTTGGAGCGAATCGCCCTCCAGCGCTGCACCACCGCAAGAGAAGCCATTCAACTCATGGGCAAACTCGCTGAACAATATGGCTACGGAGACGCCGGGGAGTGCCTCACCGTTGCCGACCCGCACGAAGTTTGGCACTTCGAGATTTACGGCTCAGGGCCCGGTAAACCCTCTGCGCTCTGGGTTGCCCAGCGCATTCCGGACGACCATGTGGGCGTATCGGCCAACATTCCCCGCATTGGAAAGGTCGATTTTAATGACGTAAAAAACTTTATGTACAGCTCCGACCTAAAAGAGCGCTCTCAAAAGTTAGGCTACTGGGACGGCAAAGATCCCTACATATTCTGGAAAGTGGTATCGAGCGGAACCAAAGCTTACGCCATACGCGAATTTTTCATCCTCAGCTCTCTATCCCCCTCGCTCCAACTCAATATGGATGGAGACGAGTTGCCTTTCTCGGTCAAACCCGACCAAAAAGTGAGCGTACAGGACGTGATGAGTTTTTACCGCCAAACCTACGAAGGTACCCCCTACGACCAGATGCAAAACCTCTTCGTAACCCAAACAACGAGGGATCAAGGGGGCAACGAGACTTCCGAAATCATCCCCTCCCCCGCCACCAGCAACTTTATGAGCAACGATATGCGTAACCTCCTCAACACCTTAAAACCCGGTGTAGTTGAGCGCCAGCGCACCATTGCCATCGTAGGGTGCTCCTACTCCCACGTGATCCAGCTCCGCTCCTGGTTGCCCAACGAAATTGGTGGCGTCGCCCACCTTTCCTTTGACAGCCCCGCCCTAAGTCCCCGAATCCCCATCTATACCGGAACAATAGCCCTCCCCGAAAACTTTGCCGTTTGCGGCCAGCACCGCTACCGCACCGACGCCGCAATATGGTCATTCCGAGAGACCAACCGCATCGCACTTGTCAATTGGACACGCTCCCGCACCCTCTTGGAACCCGAACAGATGCGTTTTGAAGAGAAACACTTCTCCCAAGCCCCCACCCTTGAAGCCCAAGCCCTATCCCTTATCAATGAGGGCAAAAACAGCGAAGCCCAAAAATTACTTACCACCTACACCCACGACTTCGCCTCCCTTGCCGCCCAAAAGTGGAGCGAAATGAAAGCCACCCTCTGGACCCTCTTCGCCCGCGGCTTCTAAAGAAACTCATGCACACTTCTCCCCTCTTCCCCCTCCTGCCTCTCCTTCTTTTAATTCTCAATTCTCAACCCCTGCCCCCTTCACCTCTCTCCCTTTTCCCTTTTCCCTTTACCCTTTCACCTTTCCCCCTTTCCCCCTTTAACCCTTTTCCCTTTAATTCTCCATTCTCAATTCCCAACCCCTCCCCCCTTTACCTTTCCCCCTTTACCCTTTCCCCTTTTACCCTTTAACCCTTTACCCTTTAATTCCCCTGCCCCCTTTCTCTCGACTCTCTTAATTCTTAATTCCTGCCTCCATTCTCTTAATTCTTGATTATTAATTCTTAATTATTAATTCTTCCCCCATCATGACTCCATCCCAACCCACCCCATCCCAGCGAACAAAGCGAATCGTTACCCTCCTTATTCTCCCCCTATCTCTCCTCTTCCTCTCCTGCAATCCGATTTTTGACAGTGTAGAGAATGCCGAACTCATCCATTACCGCACCCGTCCCAAGTCACACCTCCCCACCGACTTTGCAATGCAACCCAACATTGTGGTTATGGGAGACGGCTACACCGCTTCAGAAGCCACTACCTTTAAGACGGATGCCATAAATATGGTGGATCACCTCTTCTCCGTCTCCCCTTTTAACGTCTCCATTTTTCCCCAATACTTCAACGTCTATTTCATCTCGCTCGAATCTGCCGAGAAAGGCATTGGGCGTGGCGATGCAAACGATACTGCTTTAAGATGCTATTTTACAACTAATTATAGCACGGATTTGGTTTTTGACGATGTCAACTTCTGGGGGGGCAGAAAAGCGCCCAATCCTTTTGATGTCGTCACCCGGTTCATTCCCGGCATAAACCTAAGTAACACAGTGGTAGTCATATTGGTGAATGATACTAAAGTGGGCTACACCACCAGTTTTCGCAATGTTGCCCCCTACGACCAATGGATCTCGCTCATCTCCGTACCTGACGATCCGAATGAGTTTAAGCGTCTAATAATGAGAGAAGTGGGCGGAAAAGCCTTCGCACGCCTTGCAGAAGAAGACGCCTATTACGGGCCTGATACCCAAGAAGTAATGACTCAGATGTCCACCCAGTACGGTTTCTACCCCAATATCTCCTTTACGGCCAATCCCAGTGAAGTGGCGTGGAAACACTTCCTTGACCCATCGCTTAATGCGCTCTATCCCAACCTCGGCGTCCATCATATAGGCTATGGCGCATACCGCCCCGATAACGACAACGTGATGATGCGCTCAGGATATAGTCTTGAATACGACGCCCCAAGCCGTGAAGCGATTGTTAAAAGGATCTATCAGATTCACCGATGGAACTACACCGCTTCCACCTTTTTCTTCTATTTCGTTGGCCCCAACTCAATCTAAATCTCAATCTCAATCTAAAGTACATAATTGTATATTCTTAATTTAATGGAACATTCTATCAAAAAAGTATTGCTCCTTGGCTCTGGTGCGCTCAAAATCGGACAAGCGGGCGAGTTTGATTACTCAGGCTCACAGGCTCTCAAAGCGATTCGAGAAGAGGGAATCTCAACCGTACTCATCAATCCCAACATTGCCACCATACAAACTTCTGAAGGAGTGGCCGATAAAGTCTATTTTCTCCCCATTACCCCCTATTTTGTAGAGGAAGTAATCAAGAAAGAGCATCCGGAAGGCATCCTTCTGGCTTTTGGCGGACAGACTGCGCTGAATTGCGGAACGGAACTCTATCTTTCAGGAGTATTGGAAAAGTATGGCGTAGAGGTATTGGGCACTTCGGTTGAGGCGATTATGATTACCGAAGACCGCGATCTTTTCGTTAAAAAACTGAATGAAATTGATGCAAAAACCCCTGTTTCTCAGGCAGTAGAAAACTATGAGGATGCCCTGAAAGCGGCCAAACGGATTGGATTTCCGGTGATGGTACGCTCGGCGTACGCGCTGGGAGGTTTGGGTTCCGGAATTTGCGACAATGAGGAACAGTTCTACACCCTCTGCGAAAGCGCGCTGACCCACACCAAACAAATTTTGGTAGAGGAGTCGTTAAAGGGGTGGAAAGAGATCGAATTTGAGGTGATTCGAGATAAAAATGACCACTGCTTTACAGTCGTTCCCATGGAGAACTTCGATCCGCTTGGAATTCATACCGGTGAGAGCATTGTGGTGGCCCCCATCATCTCCCTTTCGCAGGAGCAAATCACATTTTTACAGGATATTTCCTCAAAGGTGGTTCGCCACATCGGTATTGTGGGTGAATGTAACATTCAATTTGCCTTCAACGCCCAAACCAACGATTACCGCATCATTGAGATCAACGCACGTTTGAGTCGCTCTTCGGCGCTCGCTTCCAAGGCATCGGGCTATCCGCTTGCCTACGTGGCTGCCAAGTTGGCGTTAGGGTACGCTTTGGATCAAATTGGCGAGATGGGAACGCCCAACTCGGCTTATGTAGCGCCATCTGTGGACTATATGATTGTGAAGATTCCCCGCTGGGATCTAAACAAATTTGTACGGGTAAGTCGCCAAATCGGATCCTCTATGAAGTCAGTGGGCGAAATCATGTCGATTGGAAACTCTTTTGAAGAGATTATTCAGAAAGGACTCCGCATGATTGGCCAAGGAATGCATGGCTTTGTGGGGAACCACAAACTGCAATTTGAAGACCTTGACCAAGAGCTTGCCAACCCTACAGATCTTCGTATCTTTGCCATTGCCAAAGCGTTGGAAGATGGTTACACCATCGACAGAATCTATGAACTCACCCGAATCGACAAGTGGTTCCTTGGAAAACTGAAAAACATTGTGGACTACACCCGTGTTCTCTCCCAATATACATCCATTGAATCACTTCCCTGCGATGTGCTTAAACAGGCCAAGCAGCTGGGTTTCTCCGACTTTCAAATAGCCCGCTACGTAGAAAATCCGGTAGGAAACCTTGAAAAGGAGTCGCTCAGGGTGCGCGAAATGCGAAAAAAGAGCGCGATTCTTCCGGCGGTTCGCCGCATCAATACGGTCGCATCTGAGCATCCGGAATTGTCCAACTACCTCTATGTCACTTATGGAGCAGAGGGTTACGCTGTTAACTACGACTACAAAAACGAAAAATCGGTGGTGGTGCTCGGTTCGGGCGCTTACCGCATCGGCTCCTCGGTGGAGTTTGACTGGTGCTCGGTAAATGCCGTACTCACTGCACGAAAGTTGGGTTACAGGTCAATCATGATCAACTACAACCCCGAAACTGTATCCACCGACTACGATATGTGCGACCGCCTCTACTTTGATGAATTGAGCTTTGAGCGGATATTGGACATCATTGACCTTGAAACGCCCAAAGGCGTTGTGGTATCGATGGGAGGGCAGATTCCCAATAATTTGGCCATGAAGTTGCACCGCCGGAATGTGCCCATTCTGGGAACTTCTCCTGTCTCAATCGATCGTTCGGAGAATCGCCACAAATTTTCCGCCATGCTCGACCTGTTGGGAATTGACCAGCCTCGTTGGAAAGAGTTAACAGATTATTCTGAAATTGAAAAGTTTGCCCAAGAGGTGGGCTATCCCGTGTTGATCAGGCCCTCTTACGTCCTTTCGGGCGCCGCCATGAATGTCTGTTACGATCAGTCACACCTTACCGCTTTTCTTGATGCGGCGGTATTGGTGTCACGAGAACACCCCGTGGTGGTCTCCGAATTTTTGGAAAATGCCAAAGAGGTAGAGTTTGATGCGGTGGCCAAAAACGGAGAGATCATTGAATACGCCATCTCAGAGCACGTTGAGTTTGCAGGTGTACACTCCGGAGATGCCACCTTAGTCTTTCCGGCACAAAAAATCTATATGGAGACGGCACGAAGAATCAAAAAAATCAGCAAAAAGATTGCCAAAGAGCTCAACATCAGCGGCCCATTCAACATTCAATTCCTCGCTAAGAACAACGATGTCAAGGTGATTGAATGTAACTTACGCGCATCCCGCAGCTTCCCCTTTGTCTCCAAAGTGTTAAAACGAAACTTTATTGAGACGGCCACCAAAATTATGCTCGATGTAGCGGTAGAGAAACCGGATTCCTCCACCTTTGACCTTGATTACGTGGGGGTAAAGGCATCTCAATTCTCTTTTGCCCGTTTGCAAAACGCCGATCCTGTCCTTGGCGTAGAAATGGCTTCAACCGGAGAGGTCGGATGCCTTGGCGTCGATTTTGACGAAGCAATCATCAACGCTATGCTCTCTGTTGGGTACCACATTCCCCAAAAGGGCATTTTGGTCTCTTCTGGAGACGCAAAAGGTAAAGTGGATCTGTTGGACGCATGTCGAATGCTCTCCGCACAGGGATACACGATCTATGCCACCGAAGGCACCCAAAAATTCTTACTCTTCAATGGCGTGGATGCCATCACAGTGAGCTGGCCGGATGAAACGGAAACAAAGTACAAGGACATTATCAAACTCATCGCCAATCACGAAGTCGATTTAGTGATCAACATCCCCAAAGATTTCTCCCGCCGCGAGATTACCAACGGATTCAAAATTCGCCGCTCCGCCATCGACCACAACATCCCCCTCATTACCAATGCACGTTTGGCCAGCGCCTTTATCCGCGCCTTTTCCAACCTCACGGCAAAGGATGTTCAAATCAAGAGTTGGAGTGAATACTAAGGAAATATCCCCTACACATTGAGGTTCTCTCCTTCTAAGTGTGCCACCACTACCGCTGCGCAGGCATCTCCGAAGACGTTGACGGGCGTCCTTGCCATATCACAAAGTTGCTGAACGGCAATCACCAAGCCAATCCCCTCAAGGGGAAGTCCGACTGCGCCCAACACTACCGCCAACATCACCAATCCGGCCATCGGGATTCCGGCCGCACCAATAGCAGCCATGATTGCGGTGAGTACAACAATAAGTTGCTGTGTTATGGTGAGGTCTATTCCGTAAGCCTGTGCAATAAAGAGGGCTGAAACGCACTCGTCTAACGCCGTTCCATTCATGTTGATGGTAGCCCCTAACGGGTGCACAAAAGAGGAAATCTTATTGGAGACACCCACATTGCCCTGAATATCCCGCAGCGCCAAAGGGAGTGCAGCGCCCGAAGAGCACGTAGAGAAAGCAGTCAGGAGAGGCGCTGACATCTGTTTGATGAGTTTGTAGCCACTTCGACGCGTTAAAAAATAGACTAATAAGGGTAAAATAATAAGGCCGTGAATCAAACAACCACCCCATATAGTTCCCAAATAGATTCCCAAACTGCTCAGCACATTCATTAAGGCGCCCACATCACCCGATTGCTTTGCCACCACATTGGCTACAAGGGCAAAGACACCAAAGGGAGTAAATTTGATGATAAACATGGTTATCCTGATCACCACATCAAAAATGGCGTTAAAGGCATCTCCCATAATCTGTTGCGTCTTTTCGCCGGTATGGGTAATAAAAAAGCCGAAAACTATGGCAAAAAAGACCACCGGCAACAAATTACCATTCGAAAGATCTTCAAAAAGATTTTTAGGAACAGTGTTCAATAATTGATCAACAAACGACATTTGTGAAGCAGCCAAACCCGTAACATTTTGCGTCAAGTTTAAATCAGCGCCCACGCCCGGCTTGAAGATATTCACCAAAAAAATCCCCAACGTAGCCGCAAGCGCTGTGGTACCCAAAAAGAAGAGAAGCGTTCTTCCGGCAATTCTACCCAAGTCAAGCGAGCGTCCCATATTGGACATTCCAATAACTAAAGAACTAAATGTAAGTGGAATAACAATCATTCCTAAGCCACGCAAAAACAACCTCCCTATCCACTCAATATAGGGAACGGAGCCATGACATAAGATACCAAAGGCGATGCCCATTCCGATTGCAATCAAAATCTGCCAATGCAGTGCCAATCTAATTTTTTTCATATTTACTTTTATCAATGATTTACAAACTATCTCACTTCCGCTCCCCATGCTCCCGAAGAGTTCGCCCAGGCACGATGCATCATCTCCGTATTAAATACCAACGCCACATTCCCCCTCTTGTCCACGCAAATAATTCCTCCCCCTGAACCTTCCATTTTATCTATTTTATTCCAAATCACTTCATTTGCAGCATCCTTCACTGAAAGCCCTTTATACTCCATCAAAGCCGATACCTGATAGGCAACCACCTGCCGAATCCACAACTCCCCATGTCCCGTCCCGGAAATCGCCACCGTTTGGTTATTGGCATACGTACCTGCCCCAATAATGGGCACATCCCCCACCCTTCCCCACATCTTGCCGCTCATTCCCCCCGTAGAGGTAGCCGCAGCCAAATTCCCATGCACATCCAACGCCACGCACCCCACCGTCCCTATCGGACTCCCCTCCTCTTTTTGTGCTCGAATCCGTTGAATCTGCTCCATCCGCGCCGGAGTGGTAAAATAGTCATTTGGCACTATTTCAGCCCCATTCTCCTTGGCGAAAGAGGAAGCGCCCGTACCAATCAGCAATACATGCGGAGTGCGCTCCATCACCATCCTTGCCGTAGAGATCGGATTTTTCACATCCGTAACCCCTGCAATCGCTCCGGCCATCAAGTTACTTCCATCCATTACCGCCGCATCAAGCTCATGCTTCCCTTCAGCCGTCACTACAGCCCCATGCCCCGCATTAAACATCGGACAATCTTCCAAATAACGCACCACTGCCTCCACCGCATCTAACGCCGCCCCTCCTTTCATCAAGACCTCCTTCCCCACTTCCAACGCCTCCGTCAAATGCACCTTATATATTGTTTCCCTTTCATCCGTCAAGTTGGTAGCACGTCCCGCCCCGCCATGCAAAGCAATCGCCCACTCCTGCTTCTCCCCCTGATTTTGACAGCAAGAAGCTGCCCCAATTAGAACCATCAAAATGGCCAAAAACAAACCTTTCATAGTATCAAATTCTTAATTGTTAATTATTAATTGTTAATTATTAATTGTTAATTATTAATTGTTAATTATTTTTTTATCGGCAAAAACGCCGGCAAATATATAAATAAAGCCACAAATGAAAATAACATTCCTCCCATAGCCCCCACCGCAAACGAAAACCAAAACACCTCTTTCGGCCCCGCCAACACAAAGGGAATCAACCCCAATACCGTAGAAATTATGGTCAGTGAAACAGGTATAATTTTATGATTAAAAGCCTTTACATAGAGC
>Ga0123353_10001918_pt1 | contig 25567 bp, 21 predicted proteins | sample TergutLab28metaG_3_FD_92763 | JGI IMG/M metagenome (GOLD analysis project Ga0123353, IMG submission 92763) | Labiotermes labralis P3 segment gut microbial communities from Petit-Saut dam, French Guiana - Lab288 P3 | ecosystem: Host-associated > Arthropoda: Insects > Digestive system > Gut ...
AACCCCACCACCGCCATCAGCAGATAAACAGGGTAAATTGGTAAACAACAAACTAACCATCAACAAAACAACCAGAAAAACCCCTACCTTAAAACTTCGCCTACACCACAACAAACCAGTTTTTCTCCCAAGTTTTTGAGAACTCCTTTTACAAAACTTTTCCATTAACAAACTTCTTAACCAACCTCTTCTCAGAACCATTTTACCCAATGACGCCTCAAAAATTGTCATGTACAAATTTAAAAGAACAAACCACAACCAACCCCTGCAAACACGTTTTTTTGGTTATTATGTGAGTTTGACTGATACAGAATTACCTATTTCCAACGTGTTTTCAGTAACCATACAATCCAGTGCGATAATGTTTACACCTTCTTTTTGGGCTGCAACCAACGTTTCCCCAAATACAGAATGAGTTTTATTATTAGGCGTAAAATAACGCACATTACTCATTTGAACCACAAAGACAACGTGTGCCTCATAACCGTCTTTTGTACACCTAATTAACTCGTTTAGATGTTTTACCCCTCGCTCAGTTGGCGCATCTGGAAACATAACCACCCCGTCTTCTTCGAGGGTCACGCCTTTTACTTCAAGAAAGATCTTCCGCGTTCCAACTTCAACATAAAAATCAAACCGAGAACTACCATACTTTACCTCTGGTCTAATACGAGTAATCCCCTCCAAATACTGCCTAGACTGCAAATATTCCAAAAACACTTTGTTAGGCACTTGACTATCTATATTGATGAGCCGCTTATTTTTCCAAACGGCAATCAAATCATACATAGTTTTGCGTTTAGGGTTGTCTGATTTTTGTAAAACCACTCGTGCACCAGATACAAGTAACTCTTTACACCGTCCCGTATTCTTCACATGAGCAACAACCACTGTGTCGCCTATGTTGATTTGTGCAATAAACCGATTAGGACGGAAAACAAAGATTCCCTCAGAGATATTTGTGTATAACATTGATGTTGAGTTACTTTTCTTGCATATTTTTCTGTAACGTTAGTGATGCGTGTTTCTTTTAAAGTTAAGTGGATTTAAGGGTTGATGTTAGATGTCTGTTATTGATAGCGGCTGTTGGGTTGAGGTTAGGCCTCTTATTACGTCCAAGTTGGAACCTGCAAATTTTGCGCCTGTTTTAGATGTGTTGTATAGTTTGGGCCGGTCTTTTCGATTTATTATGGTTAACACTGCAGATAAGGCGGTTGTTGGGCGTTTTTTTGTTCGGTTTTATTTGCAGGTTTGTGATGAACAAGCAAGAGTGCAGATATCAAATGTTATTCGTGCGCTTTTGGATGTGGAGGTGGTGTCAGTTGATTTTCCTGCTATGAAACAGTTTGGGGTTTGTGTGGATTTAGAGTTGGCTAAAAATTATGCTTTGCCTATAGTTAGTTTTCAACAGGAACAACTGGTTAATCTTGTGGATGAATTGGTCGCTTCTTTTGCAGGTGCACAGGTGTGTTTGGAAGCTATTGCTGTAGCAGATCCTAATGCTGCTTTGGGTGTACAAAAATTCGTGTACAAAAAAACCTCCCACGACCCATTGCTAGGTACAGCTTTGATTGATCAGGGCACAGACTTTTTAGGACAAGCCATCGGAATAAACCAAAAAGACACCAAACCCAAAAGACCGACGCAGGTTAAAGTTGATTCTTGGACCCGTGAATGTGTAAAAAATGCTGAACATAAACTCTACAGCAACCTCTTCACCTGCCAAATCCACATCTATGGCGATTCATTAAGAAATGCTGTAGTGGTTAAGAGTGTTTTACCCTTGGCTATGAACCGCTTTAGAACCTTTAAAACAACCAAAAACCAACCCCTAACACCCAAACTAAAAACCCCAAAAAAACACCACCTAAGAAATAATGTTCTTTGTAACCTCTGGTGGACAATACCGTTATGCTTTCTTTTGTTTGCAGGGGTTTTGGGATGGTTTAATCCTCTAAACTTTCTCTCTTCTACAATTTCTAAGGTAGACTTAGTGTTTCCTATTTTGGTAGCTGGTTTAGCTGTTTGCTTATTTACAGTCTTTAAAAAACGCCAGCCCATAGTGCTATCCACTTTCGAGTTAGCTCGAATGATTGGTTTGCCTTCCGCAGTAGCAAAGCTTCCAGTAGCCCTTGGCAAAGTACCCAACGCACGAATGCAACTAGCCCAACAACAAACTGCTGAGAAACAAAAAACCAAACCCGTCCCCACCACCGAAAAAACTGAACCACCTACAAAAACAGGTACCCAAACAACACACCACCTACATGGATTCCTCAACGAATAGAGTGCGGAGGTTTGATTTTAAAACCTCCAACATTTAATGGTGCTGATGAACATGTCGATGTTATTGTTGTGGTTGTCCTTTGTTTTCACTTTAAGCGTTTTAGCCTACGCCTGTGTATATGACCTTAAAGAACGTCAAGTATCCAACAAAGTATGGCTTTTAGCCTACCCCACAGGCATCATACTAACCCTCACACAAGTAATGCTTGGCTTAATAGATGGTAGCGTTGTTTTGATTTCAGTTTTAACGGCTGTGTTTTTGGGATTTGTTTTGTTTCGGTCAGGCTACTACGGAGGAGCAGATCTAAAAGCTCTCCTATTTATCGCCCTAACCACCCCAACAATCCCCCTAACCCTTAACCCCGCCCCAAACCTTCCACCCTTACCCTTAATTTTAACAATATTTTGTAACTCAATCCTACTGAGCCTAATATGGCCGCTATCAATTTTCGCCTTAAATCTAAAAGATACTCTAAAAGGAAAGCACATGTTTGAAGAAATACAACTCACCATACCCCAAAAAATCGGGTTATTTTTTACCGCAAGGCAGATACCATTAGAGAAATTAGATGGTCTTAGGTATTTTCCAGCAGAACAAATAGAGATTCAAAAAAGACAACCAACTCGAAAGCTTTTGCGTTTTGTGAAAGCCGAAACAAACCTCACAAAATACCTCAAAGACCTAAATACCCACAAACATCTCCACAAAAAAGGTGTCTTAGCCTCCCCAACCATACCCACAATAGTCTTCTTCACCATAGCCCTTGCAGTAGCACCCGTGGGCAATCTATTCTTATGGACAGTCACAATTTTAGGAGCCATATAACCGTTAACGTTTAGTTCAAACGATCTTTTCCAGAAATTATTGACACTTTTCTTCATATCCCATAAACCAGATTTATCCATAACTATACTATCGTACAAATAAATATAAGCTACATTTAATTGTCATGTGACCAAAACACTATGTGTAACTATGAAATGATATCAACATAAATAAGTTAGCAGATATGTTTTTAAACTATTTACAAGATATGCACTTAACTCGAGATATTAAGCATAAATAATGTTGTGAAAATAATGCAACACCATTGCAATACTGCCCAAATTTTCGAGTGTGCTAAAATAAAGTACTAACCTCTTGAACCAAATTGGGTGTAAATATGTTTACAATAGTGGAAATCGACTTAAAAATACCCGATAACAAGGATACGGCAAATGTTGTTTTGGTTCAAACATGTGCCTGTCCTGCTGACCCTGAAGAAAAAGTGCACCACATTAAAAAAATACGACAACTATTGAAAAATGCGCTTGACAAAAAGCCCAATTTCATAGTTTTTCCAGAGTTCACTATTCCTTGGGAATTGTGTACAAAATTTCAAAATATAGCCCGCTCGAAAAAAGTGTATATTATTGGTGGTTTAGCCCCATATTCCAATGATGACTACAACTGTGCAAAAGTTTTTTCCCCCTATGAAGTTGACACCTTAATTCAACATAAAATAAAAATACCGCCAATAGAGCAAAAGGCGGCAAAGGATAAAAATATAAGCATACAATCAGGCAAGGAGATTTACGTATATAAAAATACGGGTTTTGGTTCTTTTGCCATACCAATTTGCTACGACTTTGAAAATGATGAAATGCTTACAGCCCTTAAATCATATGATGTTAATATCCTTTTTGTGGTTTCATGGAATCAAGATGTTAAGCGTTACCGAACTCTAGCGATACAAAAAGCAATTGATATGTACGCATATATTTGTTTGTGCAACACCTCTGGACAAGGGTTTGGTTTTTCAGGTGTTTATGGACCTGTGAAAAAACGTCGCGATAAATCAGTTATCGGCGAACTTGCTATAGAAACAGAGAATCTGTTAGAATTAGAGTTGAACACCTCAAAATTGTTAGAATCTATTGAAAATGTAATAAAAAATGCGCCTGTGAACGAGGGCTTTTCTGAACCTCCGTCGTATTTTCGGGAGACAACGTTCAAAATGAGGCGTAACGTTAAAAAAAATATTACTGAACTAAGGCAACGTAAACCTCGCATATTAGTTATCGGCGATGTGATGCTTGACCATGTAATTTATGGCGGTAAAGCTAAATTCAAAGATGTTAGAAATCATAGACTAAGGGATTTTATTTATGTTCAAGAAAGTATAGCAGGCGATTGCAGAGGAGTCCGACCAAAAGGCTGTAGGCCCGAAATGTTTTCACCAGGAGGCGCAGCCTGGCTTGCATATTCTTTGGCATCAGTAGCTCAAGTTCGTTTAATGGGACTTATAGGGTCAAACAAGTCAGTGCCACAAAAAGCTTACACATTCGGAGTTCCAGATTATGAAGCACAAAAACTTATCGAGACATTATCCAATAAGGTTGAATTTATACCCATAATGACTAGAACGTCACCGACTATCTCCAAAAATTACTTTTTTTATCGCCACAGCGATACTGGAGGTGAGGGTGGATACCAGGTGTTACGGGTGGATAGAGAAGACAGCCAAACCATGCAAGATGAAGTTACAAATTCTGAAAATGGTGAACCCTCGTTAGAAGAGATAATTATCAAAAATCTTCTCAGTGAACTGGTTATACTTCCAGATGCAATTGTGATTGATGATCACGAGAAGGGCATGATCACTCCAAAAGTAATTGAAGTGATTAAAGAAAAAGCGAAAAATGTTAAACTGTTCGTAAGACCAGGATCCAAATGGGACAAGTTCAAAAATATTCATGTAACTGCTATTCTGGCTAATATGAAAGAATTTTTTAGCGAATTTAACTTGTCTGTCGAAGAAATCTTAACTGAAATTGATAATATGTCTGTTGAAGAAGTTAGGCAATACATGAAACAGAATAATCTATCGGATTATTTGGCTGCACTTGCCCAGAACTACAACTTTGATGAATTTATACTAAGAATGGATAGTTATGGTTTCTTGATGGTAAATAAAACGGAAGAAAAGGAGTTAGAGAGTTATTTTATAAATCCTTTTAAGCCAAAACATAGCTTCATAACGGGTGTGGGTAGTGGTGGGGTTTTTGCCAGTTATTATATTGCCAGTAAATTATCAGATAAAGCGCCACTTGAATCGACAGTTCTAGGTAGTTTTTCATCAGGTCTTAAAACGCGTCGCCCATTAGGAACCGCAATTTTGCTTGAAGATATTTATACTAAGCTTTCAGAATATCAAACATATTTCGGAGACTATGAAAAACTTTAACATACCCTTTCACCCCGTTAAGTTGATAGCACAAAAATCACTCGTAATGAAAAGTTGAACCATAATATACATCACCGCCTATAATGACTTTTGACAGATTGTAACGTTGCAAGTATCTACAATGTTTTTTTAAATGTCAGGTTATGTTATGCTTTGTTCAATGACTTTTTTCTCTAAAAGTTCTTGGTAGAATTTCTTCACGGTCTTTTTCAGGGTTTCTTCATCTGCTATTCCTGAGCAAACCATTTTACCCGCAAGAAAAACCAGAAAGGTTGCTTTAGGTTCCTTAGTTTTGCAGACTGCTGCGGGAAACTTGTCAGGCTCATAAACAGCATTAAACTCACGGGTGAATTGCTCCGCAGAAATCGTTGCTCCAGCCAAATCCACAGACGCCACCAAATTCTTTACACAACACTCAAACCCACACTGATCAGAAACCAACCCCTTTTCCTTTAGTAAGTTTAGAAAGGTAGTTGTGGCTTGTTCTGCTTTGGCTTTAGTTTTTGTACCTGTACATACAAATTTGCCTGTTCGGAAAAGCAAAAACGTAGCCGAAGGTACCTTTAACTTATATGATAAGCCGGGGAATCGTTGCCAATTACATTTAGAACCAACAAGTTTTTGGCATGCAATTTTCAAATCAACACTTTCACTAAATGAACCCGCCAACACAACATTTTCAATCGTAATCACAAGATCAAACAAGACAATCACACCCATACAAAACCCCAACACATAAAAAACAATAAAAAGAGCGGTTCAAATATAGAGTTTTCAAAAAACAGCCAGAAGCAAACACAAGTGACACAAAACAATCGGAAAAACCAAATAAACGCGTATATCTCACAAAAAAATTAAGAAAGGAAAACAAAATGAAGCTATACCACGGTAGCAATGTTATTGTTAAAAAGCCCACTCTTATGCCGCAACAAAGAGCTCTTGATTTTGGGCCAGGATTTTACACGACCACTAACAAAGAGCAGGCAATAGCATTTGCACAAAAACTCAAGGAGCGTATGAATAGTGAAAAGGGGATTGTCAACGTTTATGAGATTGCACCAATTGAAACACTAAAGCAGAAACTGGCGATATTGGAGTTTTTGTTTCCAGATCACAGCTGGCTTGATTTCGTTTTGGAGAACCGAAATGGCACATATAGAGGAAAAATCTACGACATCATTTGTGGTCCAGTAACAAACGATACGATATACGGCACATTTATTGCATATGAAAATGGTATCATCACAAAGGAAGAAACTATTGAATGGTTAAAAGTCAAAAAATTATATAATCAAATAACATTTTCTACCGTTAAAGCCCTGACTTTTTTGAAATACATAGAAAAAATTGAAGTCCAGGAGACACCCAATGACAAATGAAATAAAAACCATGCTTGAACTTATCATATCTCGACTAATTAAAAAATACAAAGAAAAAAATGGCCACACCTTTGATCTTTAAAAATTCATAGTCAAACACGATTTTTTGTGCAGTCTTACAGTTGGAACTTGGGATTTTATGTCATAGTAACGCTACTTTGAATTACAAATAAGCTATTTGACATAGTGATACGAAAAAGATACATAAGTATAGACAGAACAATACTCAGAATAGTGCTAAAATGCAAAATAGAGTCTATGTGATACCACCCAAAGTATGGTTTAGCGGCTAAATTTCGGTAGGCGTTCGAATGAATAAAATTGATTATCTAAAATATGCAATGAAAACGTGTGAATTAAAAGATTCATATAAACAGAATGTACAAGATATCGCTAATGTGCTGAAAAGCACTTTTGAAAAAGTATATGATGTAATATGCATTGATATTGATGGAACAATTACATCTGACATAAAAGATATTTCGCCCGAAATGATTGACATATTTAAAAAATTATTTGATGCCCAAGTATGTGTATGTTTTGTTACGGGAAGAGGCCGAAAGAGCGCAACAGATTTCGTTAAAAAAATTATTTCATCCTGCGGGTTAGATGGAAAAACCCCCAATAGATGGTACTGTATTAATGGCAATGGCTTTGGATTTTTACACACCATAACTGATTTTTGGGATAATGAAACTGAGTTTGTTGAGATAACACGCCAAAACAAATTTTGCAGTGATAAAGATAAATTAAGATCTGAGATTGCAAAAACTATTTCATTATGGTCGAACTTAGACGAGGAAAAAATAATAAATGATTCTAAAGAATCAAATTATAAAACAAGTTTAATATTTGTTTTTAGTTCTATATTACCAAATGAACTTGACATTATTAAGTATATAAAAGAGTATTTAACAAATTATCCAGATTATCGTTTATCAAAAGGAAAATATGGCGAAAGCCAGGGGGGAAAATATTTTCTTGAAGTAAGTTGCACCTCAAAAGGGCAAGCAATTAAAAAAATTATGCAGGATATGCGTGTTTCTGAAGATAGCGTGATAAGAGTCGGAGATCAAGGTGATGAGTGGGGAATCGATTATACAATGCTTAATACAAATGAGGGTTTTTCCGTTGGAACAATATCGAAAGATAATCCAAAGGGTTGTTTTCCTGTATTGGATTACAATAAAGGTTATAAAGTGTTAAAAGGTTCAGAAGGAACAAAATTTTTAATAAAAACTATAAAATTACGTTCAATAGTTTCATTTAACAACTTGCATAGAGATAAAAATTTTTGATGGTTAACGAATTTCCTAAATTCCTGAAAATTTGGGCACTACACGTAAAAGTTTTCATTTATTTTTTAATTTTTAACTCTGAATCGCAAAACAGTTTCTTTTCTTCGTTTTGTTAAATTGCTACTGTAGTGTCCAATGGGCACTCAACTGCACGATAAGCACGTTATAAAATACCGGCTATTTACACGTGTTTTTGTACTTAGATCCTATTTTACAGAATTTAAAAATTTTGTCAATGATGTAGTGCTCAATATTCATGGAATTTAGGAATTTATATAATTGGAGTTGCCCTTCAGAAAGAAGGACAGCTCGATTATATAATTCGTTAACAAAAACAAACTTGTTAAATTCGTCGGTCTATTGTTATTTTCCAAATTTTTGGGTCAAAGCGTAGGGGTACATTGCTAAAGCAATTTTTACAGAATCGATATTCTTTGTTGGTGTATAGGTGGGTAGCCCATATGATTGCTGGACGACCGCATTTGCATTTTTCTGTTTCTGCTGTGGATAGTTTTTCTTGTTGAAAAACTGACAACTGTAATTGAGGATTGCCCGGAGGCCAATGATGAGCTTTAAACATGTATTGTATACCCTCAAAAACAAGATCCGCCAATTCCAAGTTATCTTGCCGAGATAGTCGTTTAAGATCACCTATTAGTTGTTGTTCGGTTTCGTTTCTTGCTTTTATGCTGAAATAGCCATTTGATTTTGGATCGGCCTGCCTTGTCACGTAAACCACTATTACACTTTTTCTTTTCATTTTATCATATTATGATATCATACTATGATATGACATAATTTTTTTATTCTGTACACTAATTAAAGAGGGAAAATGGTAATCTAGAAAGCTAAATTTATCATACTATGTTATCATACTATGATAACTTGGCAAAGGAAAAATCATTGTGTTTCACCTCCATCAGCAATAATAGGGGTTTGTGTTTTCATTTTCAGTGTAACCTTCATCGTGCGTGTTTTTTATGCTGGGTTGATTCTTTCAGCGGGTTTGGTTGTGAAGACTTTGTATTCTTCTTGGGTGGCTAGAAAGTCTATGGGGAGGTGGATGTCGCCTGCAGTGATTAGGCCTTGTCCTTGGTTAAGCTCCAGTAAAGTTTCCATTTCTGTAATTGATAACCCAATCATTTGACCCGCCATACGAATAGCTGACTCATCCTGCCGCAGTAGCACCTTTGTTGCGCAGTTCTCAATAACCGCTTTACCCGCAGAATTGTCCAAAACATCCGCCAACCGCTGCGAATTCAATAGCAGAGTCACATTACGTTTTCTACCTCTACGCGAAACGCCCTCCAAAAAACTAGCCGCCGCAGGCAAAGACGTATAGAGCCAAAGCTCATCAATAACAACCAACTTAGGCACGTGCAAAGGCAGAAATTTTGTGTTATCGAGCATTTGCCAGATTTTACTAAAGACAAGAATGTTTGCGGCTTGGAAGGTTAAGCTTCTGCGTTGCGTCATCGCCAACTGCCTATGCAAAGCACTTAGGTTGAAGACCATGCGGTTTGAGAAAACTTGGGGCTGACCCATAGTCAAAAAACTATCCGTACCTGTGACAAAGGGTGAGAGGCGGTCTTTTAGGGCGGATGAACTGTTTTGGTAAACTTCCAGCAGATCACGGCTCGCCCCCACTGCAGTGCGCAGCTCCTGATAGCCTCGATTATCCTCTATACCCACCAAGTCGGACAGTATACCTGCAGCAGTATCTTTATTATCACTAAAAATTGAAACAGGATCCAAACCTAACTGCTTCTCAGTAGTAATATCTAAAACATCAGCACCGTTAAGACGACCTACTTGCCCATACTCGTTCTCAGGATCAACAATGAAAAACGCAAGATTCGGGTGCCTTTGTAGTAAACGAGTTAAGAGGATTTTTGAGGTAAAGCTTTTTCCGCTGCCACTTTTTCCCATGATTATTAGGTTTTGGTTCATGCGCAGATGTAGATCAAACACCACCGGTGCACCCGTTAACCGATTTACACCCAAAAAAACACCCCCAGGAGACTCTATCAAATCAGCAGAGACAAAAGGGAAAAACGTGCTGGCAGTAGTGGTGTCAACAGTTAATTTTTTACCTGTTGCTCCAAGGGCTAATTCAGGCTGAAAATATGCAGGGCAGTCGAGGCGTATAAAGCGAGATTGTAGAGTATCTCTGAGTTTCTTGGTTTTTGTTTTAAGCTCTTCGTGGTTGTCTGCTTGGATGGTCAGGTTGATTTTTACCTCAAACAGCCGAGTACTGCCCGTTATCAATCCCTGATAAGTAGCCTCAGCCATAGCATGTTTAAGCTTTATTTCATCCTTAGCGATGCGCCCTTTAGACTGATCCGCTAACAAGATGCTTTTAAGCAAACGCAAATACTTACCCATCTGCGAAGACGCAACCTCGGGCGGCAACGGTTTAACACAAATAAGGACTCGCTCACACAAACCATAAAGCTCACAAACAAACCCCGGAAGTAACGTGCCTGGCAACTGATAAACCGTAAAAGTTCGCTCAAGCTTATTGTTCTCAAGCTGTAAGTGCTTGGGAAAGCTTTGGAGGATTTTTGGTTTGGGTATTTCGGTTAGAGGTTGTTGTTTAAACCCACACTGCTCAACTATCCAATCTATAGGTTCCAAGCTTTCTATAAAGAAGCGATAATAGGTGGTTGAGAGCTGGTCTTCGTTGATTTCAAGAGTTTTCTGCGTCTTAACAGAGGATAGTTTTACGGGGCAGGGTAAACTGTTTAGGAGCCGTTGAAAACGTCCCAAGGTTTCTATACGCTTCTGTTTAGGAAGCATGATAAAATTAACCGGAAACACCTCATAGAAACAAGTGGCTTGTTTGGGTTTTGGTTTAGGTTGGAGTTTGGCTATTGTTTGTTTCATCATTTGTTTTTTCCTCACTTTTTGGATTAACATTTACCAGGATTTGCTGTGTTGGCTCGTTGGCGTCTTCGGGCTGGATTTCTATTTGAAAAACCCCAAAGCGGTCAGGCACAAAATACGTACAAAAACAGCCTTCCTCATCACTCATACCGCGTGAATGCACCGTACTGTTTATGCTCACCTTGAAATTTTTACCTGAGAGAATCTTGCCCGTAGCCAAATCTTTCAACACCCCCACAACCTTCAAAGGCACCCCCAAAGAAGCCGACAACAACAAAGACCCTGATGCATTCTCCCCCACCGGTTTACCCTTTTTACTGGAACGTTTTGACTTTGCCAGCAAAAACTGCCTCATCACACAAATCAAATGCGCCTCAGGCGAAACAGTCTTAACTTTACGAGAAAAAATTGTTGCCCCCACAAGAAATACGCCCACACCAACAACCAACTTTAAAACTAAATCAGCAAAAACCAAAGACAACAACCAACCCAACAAACCAAAAACCAAGAAAAGGCACATCTGCCGTATAGAAAAACGACCAACAGGAGTATCCAATAGCTGCTCATGCAAAAAACCCACATCCTCAAACCACAACGCCGAAACCAACTCAGACAAACAAACATCCCCTCTCTACCAGTAGACAAAATAACATAACAGCAATCCTGAAGTCGTACGTTAAACTATATTGCAAATATCATTCACCAACCCACCCTATACACCAAAATTTAAAAACCAAAAACAGGGCGTATAGAAACAGGATTCTGTGCGAATTATTGTAAGGTACTGTCTTGTAAGATAACGTTGGGAAATAGCTGAACAAATGAAAGGTAAAAAACTGAAGAGTGCGCGCTTTAGGTGCAAGGAAAGGTGGGTGTTTGGAAATCGCGAGTTTTCACTTATAGAGAAAAAAGTGATTAGTTAGATGGGGTAAAGGTGTCAGGGTAGCAGGCTTTCCATAGTTTTACAGAGGTATCAACCATGGTATTGCATTTAGAAACAACTTTAGTCTAATGGGTCAATCGTCGGATGATGAATATATACTCCATAAATTAAACGCATTCACATAAAAATAACTCATCACAACATTTATAATTTCTTAATAGACTTATTACGCGAGAAGGGTAATAATGAAGTATGTATTAAAAAGCAGCGTGGAAATCGAGTTCAAGGATAACGAGTTGTTTATTATTGATAACGAAACAGGTTTTGTTGGTACTGGGAATAAGAATGCGTACCAAGTTTTAGAACAAATGCGTGAAGCAAAAACAGAAGAAGAAATTGTACAAGCCTTAAAGAACATTTATTCCGAAAGTCAACACCCAAGGATTGAAAAATCAATTCCAAAAATTATTGAGTGGGCGTTGGAAAGAGAAATCATAAAAACGAATTAATATGTTTAATTATCGTGTTCCATTTCGTCCTAGAGTAAGATTAACATCATTTTGCAATCAAAAATGCAAGTATTGTTTTGCTGTTGATTATCTTTCATCACAAAAACAAGTCAAAGAAATACAGCTACATGATCTGGAAAAAATACTGTTTATGTGTAAAAACGAAGGAATAGGGTATATTGCATGGCAGGGTGGAGAGCCTTTATTACATTCCAAACTGGATGAAATTATTAAATTACATGAAAAGTATTCTGTAAAAGCAATGATTTTTACAAATGGGACATTTGCGGATAAATTAATACCTCAATTAAAACACATAATTCATTCTGTATTGGTAAACTGCAATGCTCCAGATACATATGATGAAAAAAATTTAGTGACCATGCATGATAATGTCATAGAAATGAAAGAGCAGTTTGGCAACAACCGTGTAGCGATTGGCATTAATATTTACGCGGAAGATTTTGATACTTCATATATTCTAGATTATGCTCGTAATATGAATATACAAGAAGTGCGAGTGGACATCACAAGGCCCGCGCCAAGCCATAAAAATTCATTTATTGATTATAATCAGGTAAGTGCATTATTTCAAAAAGCTTATTCCACAGTAAAAATGCTTTATAATAATGGGATATCAAAAGTCCATTTCGATTGCCCTTTCCCATTATGCTTACTAAATAATGATGAAAAGTTGGGTCTATGGAATTTTATGTATGATGATTTAAAAATAGGTCAGTGTCACACCTATTTAGATATTACAACAAATATGAACATCTCATCCTGCTTCTGCTCAATACCCTTTACAGATATACCCGTATCTATTTTTTCTTCTTTGACACATGCTTGGCAATTTATAAAGAACATTGAAGATGATTTACGATGGAACCAACCAACACAGCAAAACTGTGCACAATGTACGCTGTGGAATACACGTCAATGCCAAGGCGGATGCTTAGGCTATAAAGTTGGTGACAAACAGTATATAGACAATGATTATGTTGAGTCCCATTTTGATGCGTTAGAGTATAGCAAAAAAGTTGCGGAATTATTCATATTATTTCACCAAAACCGATACTCTGAATTTATTAAACAATATCGAGATATAGAAAATCTTATTACGCAAACACAAAGTCAAGAAATATTTCACTTATATATTCTTTCAAAAATGCTTTCCAGAGATGAATCTATGACCGTTTCTTATCTGAAGCAAAATTTAAAAAATGCGCATAACGCTTTGTCGGTAGCTTTAGATTATGCGTGCATTTTACATGATAATATGCGAACAAATGACGCTATTACCATAGCGTATGAAGGCATTTCATTGGCTGAACAAGAAAAATATAAAGCATATAAGCTGTATGAATTATTGCACAAAATCGTACATGATAATGTTGAATCAAAAAAATGTTTGATACAATATTTTAAACTTGCACCGTTAGCTCTGAAAAGACAAATGATGCATAATGATTTAATGCTGATGGAGTAACAACTGTTGCAGGTACGATGAGTTGTTACGATATACGATAAACAAAAGATAGAAACTTACATTCAGCAGTTTGACCAAAAACGGGCAAAAATGAATTATCGCTCGATAAATATCCAAAAAATAAGAAAAATATCGTATAAATAACTAAAAATTTGTAAAAATCTGTAATATAAACAATTCAACTTATTTTTTTCCCGAACTGCTGAATGTGAGTAGAAACATAAGTCATTGAGGTGATGGAGTGTTATTTTAGAAGGAACGAATGATTGAAGGAAAGAATGCTGAGGTTGTTTTAGATGGAAAGAGAAATTGTTACGGCCACCCACCTAAAACAGTGAAAGCCCAAAAATTCTGTTAGCGTCACACAAAAATTGTGCTTAGAGTGGCTTGAGAGACAGGATCAACAACTTTTCATCAATTAAACAACGGATCACTTTGCTTGCATCTATATCCTGATCAATTGTTTGATATTTTTTTATTAATTCTCTGAATGAATACTCTGAATTTTTTAAAGATTTTAAAAATTCCATGTTTTTTTGTGATAATGCTGTTGTTTTGCCGCTTTCTTTATTACTTGCCACAGAATGGTTTTGCATAACAAATTTACAATGAGCATTAACAACGTATTTGTTGCTGTGTATTTGCCCAAAATAATCACATACAATTTGATCTACGTCATTCATCTGTAATTTCTGCAAATAAGCGCGGCTTCTACAGCCACCTCGGCATTTTTCCATATATTTGCAGTTGGTGATCTTACAGTGACTATCTCGGAACATTTTTATTTTCTGTGAATTCTGCCACACATCTTTTATGTCATGTGTTCTGATATTACCTAAATAGAAATCATCACTTTCTCGTGAACTCAATGTTGGGCACAAACATAATTCACCATTAGCCCGGATATACAACATAGAATGACCTACACCGCAACTTGGTTCATAGTGGACTTTGTCAAAAATCATGTCATCTTCATCAGGCATATGTCCTAACATATCCCCAATAGAATAATCCATTGTTTCGATAATAAGTTCTGGCGAAATTTTGCTCTCTTCAAAACATTTCCCTCTTCCAACATACATGACAGGTGCAACTCTACATTCTACACCAATTGTATTTCTGCAATAATCTATCACTTGTTTTATGCGATTGCTGTTTTCTTCATTTAATGTTATATTAACAACAACGCGCATACCCAGTGATTTCAGACATGCAATACCGTCCATAATTTTTGTATATGATCCAATCTTTCCTCTAAACGCATCATGTTTTTCAGGATCAATATCATCTATACTAATAAAAACAATTTTGACATTTCCCAATTCATTTAAAAACTTGCAAGTTTCAGCATTTAGACTAAAACCATTTGTAAATATGTTGACAATCATCAATTTCTCAGCAGCAAACTTCAATATTTCTTTAACATCTTTTCTTACAAACAGTTCACCACCAGTAAAATCAACACGAAAAACGCCTGAATTGTTGGCCCACGAAATAATAGTTTTAATTTCAGCTAATGACATCTCAGCCGTAGTATCTACCTGTTGATGGGCCGACATGTAACAATGTTTACAATAAAAATTACATCTTGAAGTAACTTCAATAAATATTCGTTCTAGTTGTGGCTGCAATTTTCTTTCAACGATTCGCAATGTAGCAGTACCATTTTTTTTATGAGCTAGTATTTTACATTGAATTGCTTGTTCCAAAAAATTTTGAAGGGAATACTTGTCTTTTTCATCTTTTAAACATAGGGATGTAACAAGTTGCTCAAAAGTTATTCCTTGTGCTAAATTCCGCATTACATCCGCCCCTGTTTTGTTAAGACTATATTTTTTAAAAGGATTCAACTGTATCAATCTGTGATTTTGATGATGTAATAATAGAATAAATTTATTGTTTAGATAATATGTGTTGTTAAGCATCTCGTACAGCCTGCCCATAAATTGATAAAACATCATTTTTTTCTGCTATCTGCTTTGCTGTATCGGATAATAATTGCAAAGCATCAAAATACTCCTTTTTTTCTGCCGTCTGATATGCCTGCTTGACCAATAGTTTTCGTCTATTATATTGTGTTTCTGTCGTACAAGGGTATGACTTTAAAGTGGATAATTCCCAATATGTAAAATAATCGTCAACATAACAAGTTCGGATCGTTCCATCAGAAAACATCCACGGTGTAACCATTTTATTAAAATCCGGATAAAACATTTTTAATTCATCTTTGCTAATTATGTTAGTTATGATGCGTGTGTGAAAATGGTTGTATTTTTCTAAATAATGTTGTGCTAATTCTTTAACAAAATTTAATTCTTGAAGATACAAATCTTTTGTGAATTTTCCTCGACCCATATTGCTTACATGCCCAAATTTAATGAGAATCGGTTCGCAAATTTCTGATATCCCGTAAATCCAGTCCATATCATTAACATTACTAGCAGTTACCATACATTGAAGGGCTATTCGTGCATTTTTATTTTTTAGCAACCGCAATGCTCTCACAGTATTTTGATAACTGCCTATTTTTCCTCTGCAAGAGTCATGATGATTTTCTGGCCCATCTAAGCTAATATTGATCAAATTTATTTTTTCACTTAAAAATTTTGCCATATCATCATCAACTAAAGTTCCATTTGTAAATAAATCAACCAGCAGACCACAATCAACTGCATGATTGACTATTTCTTTAATATTTTTACATAAGAGCACTTCTCCACCTGTTAATAAGATTCTTCGACCACCGTTGTTTTTAAAACGCAGAAAAAAGTCCTTAAGCAATTCTGTATCCAATACCCGTGCGTCCATATTATTGGCATTTGCATAACAGTAATCACAAGATAAATTGCATTGTTTAGTAACTTCAATTGATATTGATTCAAAATTGAGATTTATTATTATGCACCTCTATCTTCAGTAATGGCCATCTGTAACAGTAGATCAGACCATGGGATAACGCGATATGGGCATGTTTGCACCCACTTGGTGTACACATTTTTAGTAAATGATAAAAAAGATGTATGTTGTTGGCTGTCTTTATACGATGCCAATATGCCCATGAAATCATTTTTCAAAATATTTCCAATTGAATATTTGTGCGGCATTTTGGGATGTTCTGGTAAAATATTGCCTGTGACATCAATGAATAGCCGTCTCGGCATATTATTTTTAAAAGAATGACAAGTATCGTGACTACATACATAACCATTACATGGGTGTTCAGTTAAGAGCCGCAAAGGTAAAATGCCATAATCCATCAATATAGGTATGCTTGGATACTTCCTTTGAATATCGATGATTGTACAATACAATTCATCCAAATGAATCCAACTAATAAAATCTGCATCATCCGATACATCTGCAATATTGGCATTTACAACTAAAGTGTTTTTAAATGTTTCATCTAAACTAGATACAAATTTTATTATCTGTAAATAATTTTTTTCAGTTGCTTTTATAATGGTGGGTACAGCAATTGTATCTTTAAGGGTTTGTAACTTGTCACAATTTTTTCCAATATCGCTACAATAGATGATGGTATTTCCTTTATTTGCAAATTCATTACACGACAACACAGAGTCAGATCGAATACGCACTATACATTTAAGCATATTATCCTTACTAATTTTTTGTATCAAATTTTCCATTTCTGTTTTTTGATCTACTTTTAAAGTTAAGTTATATACGCCTACACCTGTCATTACGGCTGAAGCGTCAATTATCGCCTTATATAATGGCAATACATTGGCTGTGGTGTTCTCTAGATCAACAATAACCACAGGTTTTTCCATTTTAATGTACTTGATGTCTTTTTCCTGTTCGGATAATGCATTCATTATCTGACATTCCTATTTGTAATCTACTATATTTTTAATTGCGCTATCTTAAAGGATTGCTGTATTGTTGCGTTTTTCCCAATATAGATCGAAATTCGACAAACTATCTTGTATGCATTTTTCACATAGTATTTTCTTTTCGCCTTCATTTTCTGCCTGCAAAATCGCTACTATGTTACTTAGAATGGTGAAAGACAAGACACGTAAGGCATTTCGCCATTTTATGTGTAAATCTCTTTTATTTTGTTCGGCATCTGCCTGTAGATCAATTCTGTAATACCGTTTTTTAACTTGTTCATGTATCTGCTCAAGATACTTGAAAAAAAGGTCAACATCGGTATCAAAATATTTTACTGGAATTTCACTGTCAAACTGATTTTTTTTACATAAACGTTGTTCATAAAATGTGTAATCTGCAGTCCCAGCATGTAAATGAAGCTGATTAAATACGGATCCACCTTCCACAATTCCAGTTGCTTTATATAGTCTTTGCTTCTTAAAATAATTCAGGGATTCCTTGATTTCATCTAACTTTGTATCTGGTGCAGCAAGAATGGATCCAACGGTATAATCAATATTTAAATCGTTTAGTATTTTAATAGCTTTATCAATCTGTTGTAAGGTTTGTTTTTTATTGAATCTATCAATCGTTTTCTGACATCCCGATTCAATGCCTAAAAAGACTCTTGTAAGTCCGGCTTCTTTTAACATTGAAAACAAACTTTCGTCTACATTATCAACCCTTGCATCTATAATAAATTGGATTTTAATTTTATTATTTATAATAGCTTTTGCAAATCGTTCCGCTCGTCTTAAACCGATTTTTCCCGGTCCGATAAACTCCGTATCCATGAAGTGAAACCGTACTATGCCTTTTTGAAATAAACTTAATATTTCCTTGACAACATTGTCTATATTCCTGCAAAACCAACCACTCTTTTTATAAAGGCTGGCGGCACCTGCGACCGTGCAGAACGTACATTTTCCATGCCAACATCCTTTGCTCGCAACAATATAGGCCATTTTCGGATCCTCTTTAGATATGTAGGCCATAATATCCTGACAATCATATACTTCGTCCATGTCATAATCATCTACATATTCAAAATGAATTGCATTTTCTTTTCTACAGGCAATTCCATTAGGCAATTCTCCAACTCCAGATATAAATCGAATCAATTTATACACTATTGGTTCGTCTTGCACAGGAACAACATAATCAACGTACGGCAATCGATTTAATGCCATTGAATAATCCAAAACGCCAACACCGCAACCGATGATTACGCTTTCTGTTCCTGTACGTATGTGTTGCTCATAAAAACGAAAATCTTCTAAGCAAAAAGCAGCGTTTACAATCACAACATCAGGCAAAAAGTTGTCATACCTTTGTTTTTCAACTAACCTATTTGCCGACTCATCAAACAAAAAATCAAAAATCTGTACATTCAAACCTTTACTTTTTAAGTAACAAGATAAAATATTGAAATATGTAAAATGGCTACTGTCTTTGATGTTTTTAACACGAAACTTTGATTCACTATAAGGCAGAACACAGGCTATATTCATTACAAAGACCTCTTTCACTTATTTCCTGCTCAATTCTTGATATAAATCATTTTCTTGATCTGCTATATACGCAAATTCGTTATTCAAACTTTTTCCATTCAAATCTGGCTCCCAAGTGATTCCATATGAAATATTATGCTTTTTGCAAACCTCTTTTTGCTTGTTAAATAATGTAATTCTATAATCATAAGAAGCGTGAAAACGATTTTGGATTTTATCTGTATACAGTTTTTTATATTTGCTATACAAGCCTTTTTGTATACCTTCCAAAAACATCTTTTCTCTATCTAACGCATCTGGAATAATATCTGCACAGCTACTTAAGATATAACTGACTTTTTTTTCTTTCATTTTGATTACTAATTCTTCAAAGTCAGTTATATCGTCAGTTAAATATGGGTATATTGGGTCAATCCTTGCAACAACGTGTATTCCATTTTCAATCAATAAATCAATAGTGGACAACAGCATATCAATTCCAGCACCATCACCCCTAACCACCAATCTGTGCTTACCTGGATTTATTGTTGGTATCGATATTTGAACAAACGAACGTGGTATGTTTTTTATTTTCTCCATGATTTGAACAGGCAAATTTCCTTTTGTACAAATTGCAACGGGTATTCTGTGTTCGTAACAATAATTTATAACATCCCTACTTAAATGATATATATTTTCAACGGGTTGAAATGGGTCAGCAACCGGAGACAAGTGTACAACTTTATCGGGATTTTTGTTCGAAGTTGCAAAAGAATCCACGTGTTCAACAATATTCTCAACCACATACATTATGTTTTTTGTTCGATAATCATCGAACGCCTTTCGTTTAAGAAAACCATCGTTAGCGGGACAAAACAAACAATTATGCGAACAACCATGATACGGATTAACCAATATTTTGCTTTCAGTATGGGTTTGTCCTGTTTTTACTTCCGGATTTTTTGTAACATATTCTATAGACATATCTTATCACTATCCACATCACTTTCAGCTATAATTTTCAACCAATCACTGTAATAAGGCCACTTTTCAGCCTTATAAAAAATACTCAGTATCCGAAGACTCTCTTTTAAGCGTGTTTTGTAGAGAGAACAATGTGCTTGTGGTACTTTTTCATAGTTCTTATTCAGTACCAACTGTTTATACGGGCAGGGTCCTTCGCAAATATTGCTTAGCACACAGGTGATACAATTTCCAAATTTGTTTTGACTTAAATCAACAATGCCATTATCTATAATCATATCTTTGCCTTTTAAGTCATCAAGTGAAATTTCGCCAATTTGAAATCCTTCGATTCCTACCAGAAAGTGGCAGGGATATATTTTCCCTTCTGTGTCGATTGATAGATATGTACGTCCACCGGGACATTTGGGGACGAACAAACTCTGTGCCTTCTTATCAGTCATTAAAATTTGTGCGATAGTCTCTGAAAGAAGATTTATATTCATACCTTTTTTTTGTTTTATTTTCTTCAAAAGATAATTTGCAATGTCATGTAATTCAATTTCTAATCCATGCTGTAGTTCAGACGCATTTGCGATTGTCACGCAATTGCCGCAATGTGCGACATCATAAACAATATTCTTAAATCCCAATTGATGTAAGTATTCTGTTTTTTCAACGATATTAGGATGAATTTCCGTAAGCGTACATCTAGCAATCACGCGATTTTCAGGTATTTGTAAAATCAAAGGCATTTTACTTTTAATTATTTCAGACACTTTATTTCCATTCTTAGTACGCCGATTGGAATCAGTTGTTTCTGGTGTTCCATCAATACTTACTAGAAGTCGAATATAACTGTCATCCTTAATTAGATCAATTAGACTTTCATCGATGAGTGTACCATTTGTAAATATATCTACTATCAGAGTTATTTTGTTTGTTTGTCTTATTGCCTTAGAATATCGAATTGTATATTCCACCAAATCCATTCTTAATAAAGGTTCACCGCCAAACAAAACTACGTTTACAGTGTCCAAATTATGTCGTTCCTTCGTAAGAGTGTCTAATATTTTCTTTAATGTGTCAAGAGACATATCTTTATAAGAGTCCTCGTAAACACCACCTTCCGCAAAACAATATACACAGTTTAAATTACATTTACTTGAGATGTTAATATTCACCGTTTTTATGTTCATCTCATTATCGATCTCACTACAATACGACGACTCAAAAGCCCCCGCAAATAAAAGATTTTTTATTTCTTCTTTAAATTCGTGTGCACTATCTGAGTCAACCATTACTTCTCTTTTAGCCAATAAATTGTATGCATCAGAATCCAATTCAAAAAAAATGCCACTATCGCGAGCTAAGATAAAGTATCTATCAGCAGTCACATATAACAGCTCATATTGAAAATCCCTTAAAAACAAATCCAAATCAACCGTACTATTTTTAGGACGTTTCAACAATGGTTTTGTAATTGGTATGATATGTTTGAATTCTGCCAGTCATCTCCCCTTCTTTCAACCCAAATGGTTTTTTCAGATAGTTAATGCTTCGTAAAAAGATTTGCCAACGATTTCAAAAAAATATTTATAACTTTTTCTTATGTCGTTGGCTAATCGAGTGTATACATTGTATTAAATCGTGAGCTTTCACTTACGGAGAGAAATGTTGATGTGATCGGCCCCACAAGGTAGCGAAACAGTAAAAACTCGGGCAAAATCCAGATGTCCATCAAATTGAAGAGCTAAAACGGCGAAAACACAAAAAACACTAAATCTCTAAACGTAAACATTCTCAAATCTTAAACGTATAAAAACCACTATTTTTCTACAACTTACCTCTTAAAACATAGTTACAAAAAACATTCCTACATTTAACATACACTTTCAGAACTACGGTAGCTAAAGCTTTTTAAATATGTATGATTAAAAAACTTGTATACTCAAAGTTGAATAAGGAGATAATTGATATGGTTAAAAACACAAAAACCAAGGAACCTGTGGAAGAAGTTTTTGAACCTGTATTGGGCGAACTAGTATCTGATGATTCATTTGCCTTCACGCTTTTATCCTGCCATTGCTAATTACTTAACACGGCTTACCAGCGTATAGTATACTAGTAAATACCTAATTTTTAGTCTTTTTTATACACTATTGTGCTGTGACCGTGTGTTAACTTTTGCGTAAATAATTACGCCTCTGGATTCATCAGTTACAGCATTTTTATTGGTATCGCCGTACTCTTGCTCAATGATAAACCCTGCATTATGCAACCACCCATGTAGCTGTTCCAAGGAAGCAACATGTTTTTGGCAAAGTACATCGCGAGTAATGATTTCACCATTTTTTAAAGTAAGCTCAAACCTGCGTATAAATTTACACGTACCAGTAATCGCGTCGTAACTGTCGCCTAAAAGAATCTGCCTGCCATGATTACCATCTCCGTCAGTTCCTTCCCACATAACCCATTCATCATCTTTATTATACGACGACCCATATTGTGTAATATGATGACCCCCTGGCTGGTACTCGATATAAACATACCCACCAAGCACAAGCGCAGACGCGGCTTTTTGTATAAGCAACTGTTGCGATTGTTTATAATCCATATCGCTTTCAATGTTATATAAAATATTGCTTGCAAGCACAACCACATCGAAACCAGTTCCCCAATCGCTATACACCACATCTGTTTTACGCCATTCAATATCGCAAAGCCCTTCAGCTTTTGCCAAAATCTTATTCAACATAAATTGGTTTGCATCCAAACCCGAAACCGTGTGTCCTGCCTTTGCAAGTGGCACAAGTATACGCCCACTGCCACAGCCTACTTCCAAAATTTTTTTGGGCTGGTGACCGATGACCGATAGCAAAAAAGCTACATCATTTGTTTCGGTTATTTTTTGGTCGTACATATCGGCAACCCATTTTAAGATAACCTGTTTTTCGTTTAACAAGGGGTTCACCCGTTTTTACAGGAGGATTAAAGTATAGTTACCACTCTTTATGTCTTTATGACAAATATGGGATATGTTTCATTTCAAACACCAGAGTTTGCGTGAACCTGCCATAGAAACACTACAAGACGACAACACTCACCTATTTCATCGACCGTTTCATCAAACAAATTACGAGCTCAGTAGAACATATTGACTTAAAACCACACGATTAAACACACTTATCAGATATAGTAAAACCCAAATCCAAACACTCCAACAAAAATAGTTATCATTTTTTGATGTAACTGCAGAAAGCTACTCTGATCTAATTGAAATACAGTGGAATAGTTTAACTTATGTTGTGTTGTGGTGTTTGTGTGGTTTGATGTTGTAGTTTTTTGATAAGCATGGGGTTTATATGGAAAAAGAGTGCGTATTGTTGATACCTGTATGTAAGACCTTACAATAGGTGGAGAACCCTGTTTTGAAAAACCCAAATTTTAAACTAATCCACTATACTTAGCAACCTAAAAACTAAATTGAAATAATTACTGTTACAGATCATGAAATATTTTTCATAAATCGCTTTGCGAAAAATAGGACAAGTTTAAAGTAGCTTTTGTTCAAATTCCTTTGCAATATTTTGAAGTTCTATAGGTATTTCGATATTTTGAGGACACCGTTTTTCACACTGTCCACATTTATTGCACAAAGATGCAACGTGCAGTTTAACGTTTAGCGATGTCTGCATAATATATCTTGTTAAAGCTGCCTTCTTGCCTTCAATTAAAATACTGTTATAGCAAGAAAAACAAGTTGGTATATCAACACCCTGCGGACAAGGCATACAATAATTACAGCCAGTGCATGGAATTCTTATTGCTTCTACAAAAGCCATTTTCGCCACTTCAATCACCTTAAAATCCTTTTCAGTAAAAACGCCTGCTTCGGCTGTTCTAGCGATTTCAATATTTTCTTTAAGCATTTCCATATTATTCATACCTGATAAAACACAGGTAACTTCCTGTTGATTCCATAACCATCTAAGTGACCATTCTGCAGGCGTTTTTTTAACATGCGCCTCTTCAAAAGCTTTAGTTGCGCCTTTTGGCAAATTGTTTGCAAGTATACCGCCTCTTAGGGGTTCCATGATCATTACAGGTATGCCCTTGCTTACTGCATAATGTAACCCAGTTTTGCCTGCCTGATTATTTTCATCCAAATAGTTATATTGGATCATACAAAACTCCCATAAATAAGCCTCACAAATTTTGACAAACTCAGCCCAATCACCATGATAGGAAAAACCAATATTTCTAATCTTACCCTCCGTTTTTTTATCATCAATCCACTTCTCAATGCCTAAATCAACCAAACGCTTCCACTCAAGGTCTGTAAGTGCATGTATTAAATAGTAGTCTACATAGTCTGCTTGAAGTCTTGTAAGTTCTTGATTGAAAATTTTATCTAGATCACTATATTTTTTAACTATATATGGTGGAATTTTAGTTGCTATTTTAACATCTCTACGCTTATTATGTCTGTTTAGAATACGTCCAAGCGTAACCTCACTGTTTCTATACACAAACGCTGTGTCAAAATAATTTATACCATGCTCAATAGCATATAAAATAAGCTTCTCTGTTTCCGCTTCATTTTTTGGAAATCTCATACAGCCAAAACCAAGTATCGAAAGCTCATCACCGTTAACTTTATTTGTTCTATAATTCATAAATTGAACCCTATTGTTAGAATATTTTAAGCTTCTCTTAACAGCTATCCAAAAATTCTTTCAAAAAAGGAAGCAATACAAAACACGATAGGGAATGAAACATACAACTAATTAAGTATACTTAAAAAAGTTTCAACAGTTAAAAAAAATAAAAGAATATTATAAAGCACGGGTAATTAAGTGTACTTAAATACCATTTATGGTAGGATTAGTAGGGTGAGTTCAGGTCGGGTTTTGCATACAATGTCCGCTATACGTTTCAAAGTGATGTCGTCTGTTACTGCTTCTAATTTTGTTGGCAGTTTCCCTTTGTCGTGCGCTTTTAATACGGCTTCGCGTATCTCCACTTTCTTGTTATAGCAGAGTCGTTGTACGTCTCCGTCGTTTGATACATAAAACGTTGACCAACCCGCCCGCACAAACAAGCCCAAAGAGAACTCTAAGTAGCCTTTGCGTTCCAAAGTTTGAAACAACTGATCCCTACACTCCCTACCACCAACCTTACCACTTATTGCCTTGAGTAGCTTGTTCGCTTGTTGGGTGTCTTCAAAGAATGTTCTATAACATACACTACACGTATCCCC
>Ga0123353_10001919_pt1 | contig 25566 bp, 25 predicted proteins | sample TergutLab28metaG_3_FD_92763 | JGI IMG/M metagenome (GOLD analysis project Ga0123353, IMG submission 92763) | Labiotermes labralis P3 segment gut microbial communities from Petit-Saut dam, French Guiana - Lab288 P3 | ecosystem: Host-associated > Arthropoda: Insects > Digestive system > Gut ...
TACTGCTCAAAAGTGAGGAGGAGGATAAGTGGCAAAAGAGTTGATTCGCCTGGCGGATTGTTCGATGGCGTTTGACGATGAAGTTGTTTTAGACAACATAAATCTCTACATAAACGATAAAGAATTCCTCACGCTGCTTGGTCCGAGCGGTTGCGGTAAAACCACAACCCTGCGGATTATCGGAGGTTTCCTGAAACCGACTTCGGGAGATATCTTCTTTGATGGTGTGAGGACTAATGATGTACCGCCGCATAAACGGGCGGTCAATACGATATTCCAAAAGTACGCCTTATTTACACACCTTAACGTGTTTGACAACGTCGCGTTCGGTCTGAGGCTTCAACGCCATGATGGTAAAAAACTAAGTAAAACGGAAATAAACGAACGTGTTACGGAAATGCTCGAAGTAGTAAGCTTAAAAGGCTTTGAAAAACGTGATGTCTCCCTTCTCTCCGGCGGACAACAGCAACGTGTCGCAATCGCACGGGCACTTGTGAACAAACCGAAAGTACTTCTGCTCGATGAGCCGCTAGGAGCACTCGACATGCGCCTTCGCAAAGACATGCAAAACGAGTTGAAACAAATACAACAAGCAACAGGCATCACATTCATCTACGTGACACACGACCAGGAAGAAGCACTCGCAATGTCCGATACCATCGTTGTCATGGAAGGCGGCGTAATACAACAAATCGGTACACCGGAAGACATATACAACGAACCGAAAAACGCCTTCGTTGCTGACTTTATCGGCGAAAGCAACATAGTTGACGGGATAATGCACTCCGACGGTGTAGTAGAAATATTCGGAAGAAAATTCAAATGCCTCGACAAAGGCTTTGACCACAAAGAACCCGTTGACGTAGTAATACGCCCCGAAGACGTCGACATAGTAACCCCAAGAAGCGGCAAACTGACAGGCACAGTAACAAGCATAACCTTTCGCGGCGTAATGTACGACATTATCGTAGATTTCCACGGCTTCAAGTGGCTCATCCAAACCACAGACCTATGCCCCGTCGGCACTCAAATAGGCATCAAAATAGACCCCGACGGAATACACATTATGAAAAAGGGAACATTTTCGGGAATGTACGGCGACTACAGCTCATACAGTGATGAGTACGATGAAATAGGTGATGCTGATTATGAGCCTGAGTCTGAAAGTGTAGAAGAATATAGTGGGTAGGATTAAAGATTAAGAAGTACAAATTACAACAGCGCGGCTTGGGGGCTATATTTTATAGTTCCGTAAAGCGTAGGCATGGACGGTGGAGCGTCCGTCAGTAGAGTACAGGACGTACTCTCTGGCGGTAGGAACTATAAAATATAGTCCCCAAGTCGTGCTGCTCACCATAATGGCGGTAAAGCTTGAACAACGGGAATTGGAGTTATAATTTTCAATTCCGTAAAGCGTAGGCATGGACGGTGGAGCGTCCGTCAGTAGTGTACACGCTGTACACTCTGGCGGTAGGAATTGGAAATTATAACTCCAATTCCCGTTGCAACTGAGGACAATACAAATGAAACCAAAATACTTATCAATTCCATATATAGTCTGGATGGGAATCTTTGTTGTAGCTCCGATTATCTTTGTTGTATTTTACGCATTCACCACATCCGAAGGAGTACCCACACTACAAAACTTCGCTGCTATGGGAAGGTTCACATCTGTTTTTGTCCGTTCCTTCTGGCTTGCGCTTATCTCAACTGTTCTCTGTATCCTTATTGGCTACCCTGTTGCATACATACTTTCGAGAGAAGGCCTGAGGCTGCAAAGGCTTATGATAATGCTTATAGTTCTTCCAATGTGGATGAACTTCTTACTCAGAACATATGCATGGATGTCTATCCTCGAAAACACGGGGTTGCTCAATCGCTTTCTATCATTTATTGGACTACCAACCGTTAACATCATCAACACACCAACGGCGGTTGTCATAGGAATGGTATACAATTTTCTGCCGTTTATGATACTCCCTATTTACTCTGTCATTGTAAAAATCGACCGAAGCCTGTTTGAAGCGGCGCAAGACCTTGGTGCAAATACTGTGTCCGTGTTCAGAAATGTCGTGTTCCCGATGAGTTTGCCCGGAGTATTATCAGGTATAATGATGGTCTTCGTACCCGCGGTATCAACATTTGTTATAACACAACTGCTCGGAGGCGGAATGGTAATGATGCTCGGCGACCTGATTGAAATGCAATTTCTCGGCACAGCATATAACCCGCAGCTCGGCTCTGCCATTGCCCTTGTAATGATGCTTATAGTAATAGCGTTCATGTATGTCGTTAATAGATTCGGACAAGGCGAAGAAAAGGCGGTGGGAGCATGAGCACATCCATAAAAAGACCGGGCTTTTTCGGACGTTCATACACAGCACTGATACTGTTTTTCCTTTACGCACCGATATTTATACTGATAATATTTTCATTTAACAGTACAAGAAGCCGTACGGTTTGGTCGGGATTTACCTTCGACTGGTACAGGTCGCTGTTTTTCGACAGCTCCATAATGAACGCTTTTTACACAACATTGATAATTGCCTTCATATCAGCCATAGTTGCAACAATCGCGGGTACATTTGCGTCAATAGGATTCTATAACATGAAAAGCCGCTGGCGTACACCACTTATGCACATCAACAACATACCAATGATGAACGCAGACATTGCAACAGGCGTATCTCTAAGCTTGTTATTCTTATCACTCGGCACTGTACTCCGGTTCAATCTTGGGTTCGGCACTCTGCTCCTTGCACATATTATATTCAACATCCCATACGTTGTGCTTTCAATAATGCCGAAGCTCCGTCAACTTGACAGCAATCTCGTCGATGCTGCTTGTGATCTCGGTTGCACATGGATAAAAGCTTTTTGGAAAGTAATCGTACCCGAAATAATGCCCGGAATAATTAACGGACTTATTATCGCATTTACATTATCAATCGACGACTTTGTAATAAGCTACTTCACCGCAGGCGGCAATGTTATGACACTGCCGATGCAAATATTCGCAATGACCCGCAGAAGAATAAGCCCGGAAATAAATGCCCTGTCAACAATCCTGTTCCTGACAGTCCTTGCTCTATTAATAGTAATAAATGTAAGGGAAGTAAGACAAGAAGATAAACAGAAGAAACTAAAAAACAGACACTAATTTAATGTTGTTTAGAAAACGCTACACCAGCTATCAAAAAAGGAGAGAAAAGAATGAAAAGAGTAATGATTGTCATAATTGTCTTTAGCCTGCTTCTGCCAACAGTGTTGACCGGATGCGGGCAGAGAGTTGGTTCAAACGGTGTGGTAAATGTCCACAACTGGGGCGAGTATATCGACGAATCGATATTTCGCATTTTTGAACGTGAAACAGGAATAAGGGTAAACTACTCAACATTTGAAACAAACGAAGCACTTTACGCGCTAATGAGACGCGGCGGAGCTAACATAGATGTCATTATCCCGTCTGATTACATGATTGCCAGAATGATTGAAGAAGACATGCTTGAAGAGCTGGACTTCTCAAATATCCCTAACTTTGAGCTGATCGACCCCCGATACAAAGGATTAGCATACGACCCCGACAACAGATTTTCTGTCGCTTACATGACAGGAACGGTCGGTATTATTTATAACTCATCATTCATTACCGATGATATAACAAGTTGGAATGCGCTCTTTGACGAAAGATACGCAGGACAAATATTGATGTTTGATAATCCACGCGACGCATTCGGTATTACGCTTAAATACCTCGGATACAGCCTTAACACGGTAAATGAAGATGAAATCCATGAAGCATTTGACCTGCTTGTCCGGCAAAAACCAATCCTGCAAGCATATGTTATGGATCAAATTTTCGACAAACTCGAAGGTGGTGAGGCATGGATCGGCCCGTATTATGCAGGCGATTTTCTTGCAATGCTGGAAAACAATCCTGATCTAAGATTTGCTCGCCCGACAGAAGGCACGAACTTCTTTGTTGATGCCATGTGCATACCAAAGGATGCTGCAAATAAAACCAACGCAGAAGTATTCATAAACTTCATGACGAGAACCGACATCGCGATGATGAATATGGCATATATATTTTATGCATCCGCCAATCAGGAAGCCGCCGCAATGTTTGCTGCTGAAATCAGTGCCGAAGAATACGCAGTAATGTTTGCAAGCAGCGAAGTCATCGCAAACAGTGAGGTGTACTCACACCTTCCCAGACATATACTGGAACTATACGACCGGCTCTGGGTCGAGCTAAAGAGATAAGAGGAAACGACTATGGACATACAAGTTATACTTAATCAAATGATTGTGCTTTTCATTCTAATGGCACTCGGATTTATTTTAGGAAAGGCAAAAGTGCTGACACGTGACGGTAATAAAATGCTCTCACGCTTAGTGCTCTTCGTCGCTTTGCCATGTACTGTTCTCAGCTCTGTATTTAAGAATGAATCCGATGTGACAATAGGTATTACTGCCGGTTTCTTATTATATGTGCTGCTCGCTTACGTAATAGCATTTGCAGTTTCAGTACCTGTTATATACTTTACCTGCCGAAAGAAAAAGGACGACAGAGGCATGCTAAACTTCATGTCCGTATTCGGCAATACCGGATTTATGGGTTTTCCGGTTGTGACCGCCATATTCGGTGTAGCATCCGCTTACTATGTAGGGCTGTTCAACATACCCTTTAACCTGCTTGTTTTTTCTCTCGGAATATTCTTAATATCCCGCAGGAGCACAAAAAAAGAGAATCCGGCAGAAGGAGAGAGTGCACCCGAGGGTGAAAAAACCGGAGGAGGGTTTAGCCCCAAGTTCCTGCTCAATCCCGTGCTGCTTGCTATTTTCCTAACAATACCACTGGCAGTAACCGGAGCACAGCCACCTGCAATTATTGCTGATTTTCTGGAAATAACCGGAAGTCTCACAACCCCCGGAGCTATGCTCGTAATAGGCTCAACACTTGCGATGGTGCCGCTTAAAACGATTTCCAAAGAGTGGCAGATTATTCCGGTAACACTATTGAAGCTAATAATTATCCCGCTACTCACATGGCTCATCCTAAAACAAATAGTTAATGACCAACTAATGCTCGGTGTATTGGTAGTCCTGGCAGGAATGCCGACAGCGGCAATGGCATCAATGCTGGCTATAGAATACGACGGAAACGAACAAATCGCTTCCGCCGGAGTCTTCGTAACAACCCTGTTATGTGGCGTAACCGTACCGTTGTTTGTTTACTTGCTGTTAATGTAGTGTAATAGAGTTGTGGATTGCCACACCGTCTGCGGACGGTTCGCAATGACGAAGTGAGTGCTGCTATAATTTGCCGGACTATTTCTACTCGTTATACTCAAACTCCATGTTATAGATACTTATTGTATCTCCATCCGCTATGCCCAGATTCTCCAGCCGTTTGTAAACACCCGCGTTTCTCAAAACTCTGTCGAAGTACATGCGAGATTCGTAATCTTCAAAATTCACGTTGCCCATCAAACGCTCTATCCAGTCGCCTTCAAGAGTCCAAACATCATCGAAATTCTCTATAACCAACTCTTCGGGAGTACCTTTGATTCGCGGCTTCGGTACATAATCGGCTTTAAACACAGCAATTGGCGGTAACTCGCTCAGCTTAGCCGCTGTCGCACTGACCAGTTCTTTGACACCCGTATTTGTAGCTGCTGATATCAAATAAAGCGGATATCCCTTATTTTTTATGTAATTCTTAAATCCCCCGGTCATTTCTTCATCCTGAGCAATATCACACTTATTTGCAACAATAATCTGCGGACGCTCCGCAAGCTCGGGACTATAGCTTTTTAGTTCTTTATTGATTGTTTCAAAATCAGTAATAGGATCGCGCCCTTCGGAACCTGAAATATCAACAACATGCAAAATTAACCTGCAACGGTCAATATGACGCAAAAAATCATGCCCCAGACCCGCACCGCCGGAAGCACCTTCGATTATTCCGGGAATATCTGCGATGACAAAAGAGTTACCGTCGCCAAAGTAAACCACACCGAGGTTTGGAAAAAGTGTCGTAAAATGGTAGTCGGCAATCTTGGGATGAGCCTTTGACACAACAGACAAAAGCGTTGATTTTCCGACATTGGGATAGCCGATTAACCCGACATCGGCCAGGAGCTTAAGCTCCAACTCAACATCAAGCTCCTCACCATGCATACCTGCTTTGGCAAACCTTGGAGCTTGCCTGGTCGGCGTCGCAAAATGCCTGTTCCCCCAACCGCCGTTTCCGCCGCGCACAAGCCTGAACGACTCAACATCAGACATATCAACTATTACCGCGCCACTTTCCTTATCACGCACAACGGTTCCCTTAGGAACACGAATATTAAGGTCTTTCCCATCCTTGCCCGATTTATTCTTCGCAGTACCGTCAGCACCGTTACCGGCTTCGTACTTCCTTTTGTACCGAAAATCCATCAACGTTGACATATTGGTATCAACATTTAATACAATACTGCCCCCACGACCGCCATCACCGCCATCGGGACCTCCGTTAGATATATACTTCTCACGATGAAAAGACACGCAGCCGTTGCCACCCTTCCCGGCTTTGACTGTTATCGTTGCTTTATCTACAAACATTGATGAACCTCTTTTATCAATTAATTTAGGGGCCTATCATTCCTCATAAACCTTCGGTGGATTCCTTTTATGCTCACTAACTCTGTGATAATTTGCGATTATTGCCATATCTTCGGGAGCGCAGACACCGCTCTTTAAGTACTCGTCTATTGCCTTGTAGGAAACACCCATTTCACCCTCGTCTGTTTGCCCGTCGTACAGACCTGCCGAGGGAGCTTTGTTGATTATTCTTTTCGGAACATCCAGATGTATTAGAAACTTGTATACCTCTGTTACGGTGAGGTCAGCTATCGGATTAAAATCGAATGCACCGTCGCCCCATTTTGTAAAGTAACCCATGTAGCGTTCGCTTTTATTACCTGTGCCGGCAACAAGCCTGTTTTCTGAAGCTGCAACTGCATACAGCGCGGACATTCTCAAACGGGGAGCAATATTCGCTTCCGCAGAAGCCGTAACAGCTACTGCATCCTTAAGAGACTTTGCCAGCGCACCGGCAGTTTTGGTCAAGTCAACCATTCGCTTCTCTATTCTGTAAAGCTTCGAAATCATTAGCGCATCAGCCATATCTTCACCGTAATTGCAATTTGATGTGCACGGCATTATTAAGCCGACAGTATCATCACATGCCATCTTGCATAAAATACCGACAAGAGCAGAATCCTTACCCCCGCTGTTGCCAAAAACCAACCCGGCCGCTCCCGCATCCTCAAGTTGCCTGCGAATAAACTCAACACGCTTTTCAGTTTCAATCTTATAGTCCCGCATATGGTCATACCCCCTGCATCCGGTAGTAAACAACTATATCACGATAATACAATATTATGCAAATCATTCAAATCTGTGATTTCACCTACAACCCCAACCAATAGATAAAGGTCTGTTATCGGTTCTCTCAGTAACTCCTTGAGAAATGTGACTTTCCCTATCTCCCCCGCACTTCGTACATGCATTCGAGGACCTGTGCACCTGTGTACCTCTTCACCAAACATAATATGCGTTTCATCGAAATATGAAACCGAAACATCTTCGCTAATAAGCTCATTTACGCCGGCTTCAAGAGCATCAAAATCTATCTCAGGCTCATTTACAAAGCTTAGTATGAATCCATGCCTGACATCCGCATGTTCATATAAATGCGGTCCGATATCCTGCCTTGCCAATACAAACTCACATAGATCCTCAGCAGTATGAACCATGAGTCGCGTAGTGACTGATTTAAACACAATATCGGTTATTTCCTTCGGCTTGGGTCCGAATAAAGTCGGGCGGGTTATGATAACCTCCTCGCCTATTCCAATCAAAAGATGAGCGTTACGTCCAAGCTGCTCGTAAATCAAGTCAAAGTGCTCAACAATCACACGTTTACCTTTGCTGACCGCATAAAGAATAGCATCGGCTAGCACGTGCAGTTGCGTAAACGCTGATTCAAAACGAATATCAACATGATATGTATGAGCCGTATAAAACCCTGTATCATCAAGATTCAGTAAAGGTAGAGGACGGACATTGACACCCTCATCATCATTGGTCAGTTCAAGCCCCGGAAACATTCCCTTGATTACCATACTCTTGCCGCTCCCGGCAACCCCAAGCAAGCCGATAATCTTATCAAAAGGACTCAAATACTGCTGCGCAATCTGCATCCCCAAATCCGCCATCCGTTCATTCCCCCGCGGAGCAAAAAATATACTGTAAAGATGACTCTTCTGCATTCTGGCTGAATACGGCATAATATACCTCCCGTTTATATGTCAAACTCCAAATCCAACAACGGGGCATGCTGCTGCGCACCGTATACGTCTGTTTCGCCTAAGTCACCCGAACACAGAGGGCGTTTTATTGTTGCTTTAATTGCCTTTGCGGGGTCAAATGCTACTATGCTAATGATTTTGTCGGGAGTAACATTGTATAGTTTGCATATAAGATCTTCATTGATGAAGCCACCACGTTTTATTTGCTCATAATCATAAAACTCATTAAAAATTATATCCAGAGTCAGTTCATAGGGTCCTGAGTTTTTGCTTCGTATAACGCTTGCAATTTCAATTAATTTTGTCACTCTGCTATTCCTTTCCCGGTGGGCAACATCATCCGGACGCGCCATGTAGACAGATGCTCACCCTTAGTAATATTAACACGAAAACAAATGATTATACAAATTTTTCTTCAGGTGAATCTATTTTTTATAAAGTATCCTTGAAGCAGGTTGAAAATTAGGGGAACATCTGTTATGATGGAAAAAAATTTATAGGCTGGGAGAATTTATGAAGAAGTATACATTTATAGACTTAGCGAAAGAGGTCTTAAGCAACTCTGAACAACCATTATCGGCGAATGATGTGTGGAAGAAAGCCGTTGAGTTAAATCTTGTTGGTAAACTCTCAAGCCAAGGGAAAACTCCTGATAAGACTTTGGGATCGATACTGTATAGTAACGCAAAAGACGGTGACGAAAACAGCTCTTTTATAAGTTTATCAAGTAGACCGGTATTGTATGCGTTACGTGGATATGATGAACGCAACTTTGTTCTTCATCAAGAACAAAGCGAAAATAAAGAATCCTTCCATGAAACAGATTTGCATAAAATTCTTTGTTCCTATGTTAAATCAGACCCTCATTTTATGTGTAGCACAAAAACTATTCGACACGAAAAATCTTCAAACCGTGTCAGGGGGCAAAACAGTTGGCTGCACCCCGACATTGTAGGAGTTAGATATCCATTTGAAGATTATAGCGAAGGTACAGTAAAACTAATGGATTCAATGTCAAAAAAGACCTGTAAATTATTTTCGTTTGAAATGAAGAGAGAGTTAGGATTTTCAAATCTACGCGAAGTTTATTTCCAAGCTGTTTCAAATTCAAGTTGGGCTAACGAGGGTTACTTAGTTGCACGTAGTTATGACCCTGACCCGCAATTCGAAGATGAAATGAGGCGGCTCAACAGTGCATTCGGCATAGGATTTATACGACTTGATACTGAAGATTATCTCCAAAGCGAAATACTATTATCAGCAAAAGATAATGAAAACTTAGACTGGAATACAATTGATAGGTTGTCCAAAGCAAACAAGGATTTCAAGGATTTTGCGGAATCAATTGTAATGAATATGAAAAACGGTTTATTAGTCGTTGATAAACTTTATGATGAAACATTTAAAACAGAAGAGGAATTTTCTGAATATATTAAAGATAAAAAAATAAACATCTTTTAATGCTTTCGTCTGCGATAACCGGGAGTAGCGGTTAATATCTGTAATCCTTGCCCCTACAACTTAATATACTCAATTTTAAAAACACTCGTCGGGTCATCTACCATAAGCAGATGATAAACGCTAAACTCATATACCTCGCCAGCCTTAAAATCACTTGGGGAATAAGGAAACGCCAGATTTCCTGCTGTTGCCCGGCGACCTTCGTAGCCGTAGTGGAGCAATGTTGAGCGGGCGGTGGCGCATATTGTGCTAGCCAGCTCTTGTGTATCCGCTACTGCTTCTATTATTATACCGAACTCGTGTGATTGCGGTGAATCCCTCAACGGTTCAAGCTTACCCATTACGCCGTCTCTGCCGTAAATTATGAAGTTCAAATTGTACTTTATATCCTTGTCTCGGAAATTATCCGCCACTCTTTCTTTCACTCCGGCGATTATATCGTCTATTTTTTTCATCATTATGGGGTCACGTGTTCCTGCAATGGAAACTGTGCGATATCCAATTTTGCGAGCACCTTCAAGCTTTACAGTGTATGTCGGGCTCGGAATAAACCGGCTGCCGCTGACACGGACAATATTATCAGTCTCCTGCTCAAACCTCGTCTTTGTCAAATCTAAATGACCGCCGGGTCCGGGTAATATGCACGGGTCGGTTTTTTCGTAGAGAGTGTGAGCCGCAACGGAAACAGTCGTACATTTACGGGCAGAACTAAGTGGCTCAACTCTGAAATAGTCCTCCCCGATATAACCGAACATACAATCGGAACCGCTGCCAGGAATTGCGCAAATCGCCGCACATTCGAGGATTTTCCCTAAATGAGTTGCAAGTCCCATGTCGTATCCTTCGGAAACAGCCAGTGCTGCAAACACCGCAGGATCGTAAGCACGCCCGGCAAGAATTACCTGCGCTCCGTTTTTATGAGCTTCGATAAATGGCTGCACACCCATTTGAGCTACGATACGGGTTGTATTATCTATTGCCTCAACAGTCAGCGCAGGGGCAGGTTCAAGCGGTATCACCCTGCCTGCAGCAAGCTCTTGCTTGATTAAATCCTTCGGAAGCTCCGCATGAATGACAGCAAGCTTAAAATGCAGATTATTCTCTCTTGCAATCTCCTCAATTATCTCCCTGTTCCACTCAAGATGAGGCTCTCCCCCACTACCGCCTGCCGTACCGATACAAACAGGAATCTCTCTCTGCACACCCGCTCGAATCATAATTTCCAAATCACGCTTAACAGCATCACGGTCAGTGAATGAAACCCCCGCTCCTAAATAGTACGGACCCGGATCGGTAGACCCTGCATCAACAGCTATTAGGTGCGGATTGCGTTTCATGCCTTCTTCAAATGAAGCAATAGGAAACCCGTAGCCGAGAATGGCTGTTGTTGATAAAATTCTAAATTCTTCAATCTTCATAAAACAGAACAACAACTTTCAATTAATAGCTTCCGTTTTCAACACCCAATTGTCCGCTTTTAGCTTTCAACGTTCAACTTTCCGCTTCCGCATCGCCAATATTCTCTGCATCTCATTATATACCACCATATAGCCCTCATCCACGCCCATGCCCGGTTTTGCCAAAATTTGATCCGGCCCGGTTGCCATTGCGAGATGGACACAGACTTGTGCAGAGCGGTCTGTTTCGTTGCAGGTGCCGCCTTGATAAGCACCTATGCCTCTTTCTTTGCAATATAGCACAGCCTCTACGATATTACCTATACCGCCCAAGTCCGGAGTTTTAACCTGCACCATATGCCCTGCTCTATTATCGGCAAAATACTTTATATCTTCCAGTGTATTGCACCATTCGTCGGCAACAATTTCCACTTTTATGCCACGTTCATCGACAAGCTTTGTAAGCTGACTTAGCGCATGCATTTGCTTCTCACGGTCCTCAACATCCACAGGTCCCTCGATACGCAGTTTAAAAGGATGTGCCACCTTTTCGAGTATTGCCAAATAGTCTGCAATAACCGACGGGTCTTGCCCAAAGACCATAGCGATTGTACCATAGACGTCCAGATGCAGCACAGGACTGTAGTCCGGTATGGGGCGAAGTGCTATAATGCGGTCACGCAGCCAACCGATGTACTCTTCAAGTAATTCTCCGTGTTCACCCAACTTTGTACCAACATGATTTATCAAGCCGTGCGGCAGTACCTCCGCACCTTTAATAATCATCTTGTCAGAATTTTTGTATCTGCTGTCACCGCTTTGAGTAAAAATGGGAATCATCCGCTCACTGATGGTTGTACCATATTCATCAGCGATAACCTCACACATCATCTTACGCTGTGACTTTGCGACCGCATCCAATATCGCCTGACTGACACCGTAACGAATAGCTGTATGAAATTGTTTGCCATCAACCACCATTGACTCCAGAACGGCAGCCATTGCGCGAAAAGTTGTAATTTCACGGCCTACAAGAGAAGGCTTTACATGTTTTTCAATAAACGGAATGAAGTTTCCTGCCAAGAACAAAGGATCACGCCCGCCGGCACCGGAATATTGAACAGCGGCACAATCCCCCCACGCTATCTGCCCGTCCGCTAAAACCAGCATCACAGAAATGGACTCCCCTGCCATCCGGACAGCAGTAAATCCCTCGGTAACAGGCACGCCTTTATATGAAGACCCGTCAGGTTCAGCCCCCGCCTTTATGGCACGTTGGTCATCAAAGAAAAAACCAGTCCTCCCGGGTGCACATATAACATCAATAATTTTCACTCTCTTTCTCCTTAAGTTGGTACGCAACGGGAATTGTAATGCGGTTCTAATTCTACTACAGATTTATTATATTATCCAGTTGATTTTTCGCTTTACATAGCAGTTATAGTTTGCTAATATACTATTTTAAATATAGCACGATGGTTCATCTGTCTTGCAGAACCTCGTTAGTGAGATTTTGGACATGGGATGTGTATACATGTTAGATAATGATAGGAGAGGTGTCATATGAATAACTTTGAAAAATGGAAAGAGGCAATAACTGTTGAACTTGCGGAGAAAATCAATAAATCGATAGAGGGCTTTGATGAGGAATTTGAACGTATTCCAATAAACGAAATGGACTTGAAGGCTTGGCGAAAAACAGATAATCTTGATGAAGTTTCACACCTGTTTAGTATTGATTGTATGTACTGCCCCGTTGATCAAACCGAAGAAGGCTGTCCGGCTTCCGATTACTGTTATGAAGATTTTTATGAATGGGCTATAGGTGATAGCTCATGGAATGAACAAAGAGCCGAAGAGATAGAGGCTTATAATAACAGCGTTAACAATCATAAACAAGAAATTGACAGACTTATGAGTATAGCTGAGCAGGGAGATGCGCAGGTGCAGTATGAACTAGGAAACAATTTTCTTGAATTAGGTGTACTATACTATAAAAAACATGATACCGATGAGGCGTTAGCAGAATTTCAACATGCACATATATGGTTTGCAAAAGCTGCTGAGCAAGGTAATGCACAAGCGCAAGCTCTACTGGGCAACTTTTACTCGCAAAGGCATATTAATCTGAGCATAGAAAAAAATGATGACACAGCAATATTCTGGTATACTAAAGCAGCAGAGCAAGGACTTATATTAGATTCTTCTCAAAGGTCTTTGCTCATAGAAGATATTTTGGGAAGAGCAAATAATGGTGACATTGAGGCTCAATATCAGCTTGGCAAGCTATATTTATTTGGAAGCTTGGAAGAGCAGAATTACACAGTACAAAAATCTTATCAGATTGAAGAGAATGATTATGATTATGCCGTCGGTTGGCTCGAAAAAGCAGCTGAGCAAGGTCATACAGGCGCTCAATGTACTCTGGGTTTGTGCTACTATTGCGGTTACCGATTTACTAAAGAAAATGAAAAGCTTGCTTATAGATGGTTCGAAGAAGCGGCAAAGCAAGGGTATTCGATTGCTCAGTATTTCATAGGTTCATTCTTCAAAAACGGAGTATATGTAGAGTTAGATAATAAACAGGCATTTGAATGGTATGAAAAAGCGGCTGAGCAAGGTTACGCAGATGCACAATATAAGCTTGGCGAGTTCTATTCTACAATGTGTGCTGACATTGGTATTCCAAAAGACGATGATAAAGCAACATATTGGTGGAAAAAAGCGGCTGAGCAAGGTCAAACCGAAGCGATATATTATTTGGAAGAAGATAGTGATTAAAGGAATGAAATAACCCCTATCTCGGTCTTCCTACCAAATCACCCTTGCCGATAGCGTAAACATCGTCAATTACCATCTGAAACGACGGGTTGCGTCTTTCGAATTTTGCGCGCTCCGCTATTTTTTCTTCGTGGAACTCCAGCAGATCTTTTGAAAGCGGGAGTGCACCCGGAGCGAATAGCCGTACAGCTCCCTCGTTGTCTCTCGCAGGGAGCATTTTGCCCGCATTGTGTTTACTTGGTGCAAACGGTATATCTATGACACCTGCTTGAAATGCTCTGACTACTCCTTTTGCGATATCGTCCTCGCCAAGCTCAAAGCATTTATCTACAATGCAGCGTGTTTCAGCATTGATTATACGTTTTTCTTCATCCACTTGCGGATTTTCAAGCTTCTGGTCTGCAAGCATTGAAATCAATTGCTTTGTGCAATGCAAACCTTGTGCATTTGCTTCCATAGTCGGAATACCCATGGCTTCATGCGGCGTTTTAACTATGATTTTTGTCGCCTTTGCAAGAGCTCCAACAGCACTCCCCCAAGATATAACGCCGAATGCCTTTGCTTCATCAGGCGGAAATCCTCCCATAAACTGATGAAGAACAGTGGTAACAATTACATCATCATGCCCATACTTTTTTAGGTATTCATCCGTGAGTTCTTCAAGTGTTCTTATAGCTGAGACATCTTGTACAAGATTGCCGCATTGCCCGTATCCGACGGTTATGTTTTTAACCCCTTGCTCGGCAGCGAGAAGGCTTTCGATAATTGCGACCGCATGAGAAATGCAAGGTGGAACCAAAGTCCCCGTCAGCGGTCCGAAAGGCTCTCGGTTAATGCTTATACCCAGTTCCTCATAAAGTCCTGTCAGCCTGTCAACATACTGCCAGTCTTTGATAGTTTTTTCAAGCGATACACTTTTGGCATATGGTATATTGTATGAGATACCGCCGCCTTCGTAGCTTGTAAACCCGCTTGCATATGATATCTCCGTGAGTAATCGTGCATCAGGTGTCCCATGTCTGACTTGTATGGGTATGTTCAAGCTTTGTATCAGTAATCGGCAACTGTCAACGCCATGATTGACAGCGGGAAATCCATTGAGCATGGATTTTCCTTGTTTAATGCTTTCTTCAATGCCGTTCTCTGCCTCTTTATAGCGGTTTTGCCGTGTATAGCTGTCGATAGTCGTCGGTAATAGGTCAGCCTCTCCTTTGTCTTGCAGATATGTAAGCAGTTCTATATGTTCTTGCACAAGAGCAACTCCTGCACGGGGTTGAATAAGAGTAGTGCCGTTTTTCTTTGCGTCTTTGAGTTTATGTGAAAAGTTTTTCTTAGCAGGTAGCCTTTTGTGAAACTCAACAGCATCATCGAGATCAACTCGTGCACCGGTAGGCCATTGTGCTAAAACTTCGCTGCGAGATTCCAAAAACTCATCTTTTGCTATTTTTGTGTTTTGTAGTTCCATAGCACTCCTACTCCCCGTTAATAAATTATAGATGACAAAGTAACTGTTCCGTGGGGTACTCCCAGCCCCGTCATTCTGCGCGTTAGTCGCAGAATCTATAGCTGTGTGTAGCTGTTTTGATTGGTATGTGACATCGTTGTGACATGGATTCTGCGACTTCGCGCAGAATGACGACGTGGTACTGAGCAGCTACATGACAAATTCTAACCTTTAGTCATATTCGCTTTTAGTATTTCTAGAGCCGTTGTTGGTGCATATCCGCACAGTAGTCCCATAGCTGCCAGTATATAGTATTTGTCGATTAGCAAGTTTACTTTCATTGGACGTAATGATTGTGGTTGCATATCACTGTACAGTGCGTGTGTGGCTAGTTCTTTTTGTTTATCCGTTTTTAACAATGCTCCGCCTGTCATTACTATTGTTTTTACTTCAGTCAGGTCTTTTCCTGTTTGAACAAGCGCGCGTCCAGATGTTGTGAATATTTCTTCCAGTGTGCCTGCGTGGCGTAATGTTGCTGTTTCTATTGCCATTGCCGCCAGTGCAAAGTCCAAAGCTTTTTGCTCATTGCTTGTTGGAAGTGAGTCTGTGTGTTCCGACAGGTATTGTACTTGCCTGGTCACTTGCTCTTTAGTAAGTTCCGATAGTTTTGCGATTTTTGATGCCCCTGCCGCTTCAACGATACCATGAACCGAGTATCGCATACCGATATCTCCTTCGACTGTGCGTTTTGCGTATGGTTCGGGCAGTCCTTTGTATATTACACCGGATTTATTGGGAGCACCATCAGCAATTGAGTAGATGTCTGTTGTTGCGCCGCCGACATCTATTGCCATCAGGTCGCCTATGTCAGATGCAAGCAGTTCTGTAGCGGCAAGCACTGCCGCAGGGGTCGGCATGGTTACTTCATCTGTGAGCCCTTTTGCGTGTATGATTCTTTCAAGGAAGATATCTCGAATCAATTGTTTTACCGGCTCGATGTTTAGTGTTTCAACAGACGGCATGACATTGTCGCATAGATATGTCCGACGATTTTTTAGTATTTGCATTATGTCATGCTTTGTGCTTCGATTTCCTGCAACGATTATCGGAAAGTCTGCGGGTATACCCGCAAGCACTTCAGCGTTGTGCAGTATACACTTTTTATTACCACCATCAGTCCCGCCTGTCAGCAACAAAATGTCGGGTTTCTTTGCTGCTATCTCTGTAATATCTTCCTCAATAAGTTCATAGCTGTACAAACCAACGATTTTTGCACCGGCACCCATTGAGGCAAGTGTAGCTGCTTTGGCTGTAAGCTCCGGCACTAGACCGCAAACAACCATCCGTAGCCCGCCCGCGGCACTGGAGCATGCCATTCGCTTGTGAAAATCAATTTTCCCAGTTTGCTTCTCAAGCTCTCCGAGAGCAGAGTTTAATCCTTCACAAACATCCGTATCTACAGTTGTATAAGCTGATGCAAACCCAAGCAATTTAGACTCTGAAGCATCCACAGCAACAACTTTGGTAAAAGTGCTTCCGTAATCAATTAAAAGTATATTTTCCAAAGCTGTATACCCTCGGTCCCATTTATCACTTGTTGGTTCTCTCTTTTATCATTTGTCATTTATCATTTATCATTTATCATTTTCCAAGGTCTTCCCTTAACGCCTCAATCGCTGTTTCCGGTGCAGTACCCGGACCGTATACGCGGTCGAATCCCATTGCCTTAAATCTTTTTTCAACATCTTCAAAGGGTTGCTTTCCGACAACGATATTACCGCCAACGTACATCAAAATACCTTCAAGACCGCTCTCATCACATTTCTCTCTCATTCCCCGGCAATCAAGCTCACCATGTCCATACAATGATGAAACTATTATGGCATCGGCAGCAGTTTCAATCGCAGCAGCTATGAACTCCTCTTGAGAAACCATCACACCAAGATTTGTGACATCAAACCCTGCTTCCGTAAAAGCATGGTAAAGAATCTTATTCCCGACAGCATGTACATCGGCTCCAATTACTCCAAGCACCAGCTTTTTCTTTTCCATAGTAAACTCCAATTGTTCTTTGTCATTTGTCATTTGTCATTTGCTTTAAGTATTCCGTACGTCCTATTGTGTATAAATCATTCCCCTCACAATCTATCACAACAGTCAGGGGCATATCTTTTACTGTTAATCTTCTTACCGCTTCCGCGCCCAAATCCTCATATGCCACAACTTCAGATGATACAATGCAATTAGCAAGCAATGCACCCGCTCCGCCAAGAGCACCGAAATACACCGCACCGTGTTCTTTTATCGCAGCGACAACCTCCGGACTCCGAGTGCCTTTACCTATCATTCCGGTCAGCCCCAGAGCAATCAACGCCGGGGTGTATACATCCATCCTGCCGCTTGTAGTCGGTCCTGCTGAACCGATAACCCGTCCCGGCTTTGATGGCGTTGGTCCAACATAATAAACTATAGCATTTTCAACTTCAAAAGGCAATGGCTTACCCTGCCCAACCGCATCCAACAATCGTATATGAGCAGCATCACGAGCGGTATAAATAGTGCCAGAAAGAAGCACAGTATCTCCGCAGTTTAGAATGCGAACATTATCATTATCAAGAGGTGTTGTAATAATTCTTGCTTCCATCAGAGTTCCTCACGAACATGTCTTGCAACATGGCAATTTATGTTCACCGCTACCGGTAAACCTGCGATGTGTGTGGGCATTGTCAGTATATTAACTGCAAGTGCTGTTGTGCGACCGCCGAATCCCTGTGGACCAATGCCGAGTGTGTTTATTGACTCCAACAACTCATCTTCCAGTTTGGCGTAAAACGGGTCTTCATTCACTTGATCTGCCGGAAGCAACAGTGCCTTTTTCGCGAGTAGTGCTGCCTTGTCAAATGTGCCGCCTATACCTACACTAACAATGATGGGCGGGCACGGATTTGCTCCCGCTTCTTCAACTGCTTTTATAACAAACGCCTTTACACCATCAATACCGTCTGATGGTCGGAGCATAGCGATACGGCTCATGTTCTCGCTTCCAAACCCTTTAGGTGCAACCGTTATTTTTAGCTTGTCTCCCGAAACTATATCGTAATAAATCATCGCAGGGGTGTTGTCACCTGTATTTATGCGTTGAAGCGGGTCAGCCACAACTGACTTGCGGAGATACCCTTCATCGTAACCTTGCCTGACACCTTCGTTAATTGCTTCGCTTAAATCCCCGATAACACGCACGTCCTGTCCAATCTCGACAAAGACACAAACGACACCTGTATCTTGACAGATAGGTACACTGTCTCGTTCAGCAATCTCATAATTCTCAATTATCTTCCCCAATGTTGCCGCTGCGGATTCCCAATCCTCTCGATTCCGGCAAAGAGCAATGCGTCTGCGCACATCATCAGGTAATTTATAATTTGCAGTAATGCACATACGCTTCACAAAATCGGTGATAGCTTCGGCTTTCAATTCTCGCATATGTTTTACCTCTAAGTCCTAGATTCGAGATCACCCGGCGTTTCACGCCACCCTCTTCATTAAGAGGGCTAAATCTTCACACAACCGACGGTTCCAATAACAGTTCACCCCTACTATAACGCTCTGCCGAAAATAGATTTATGTCAAGACTGTCCTGCTGTTCTGTTAAATGATTTGCTAGTAGATTCGCCAATCTTGGAGCGACCATAAAGCCGTGCCCCGATAATCCCGCAATTGTTATGAACCCTTCTGCTTCTTTTGCATGGTTGATAATCGGGTAGCGGTCAGGGCTCATATCATACAGACCTGCCCATTGGCGAACTACACGTAAATTTCGGAAAACCGGAAGTGTTTGCGTAATTAAATACGAGCAATGCTCTAAAAACTGCCATGATGAGCATATATTTAGGCTGACAGGCTCAGCCTGGTCGCCGATTCCCATTATAACACTTCCGTGCGGAGTTTGCTGCACGTAAAAATGTCTGTGAAACGTCATAACCATCGGGTTCATTATATGTGCAACAGGTTCAGTAATAAGAATTTGATGACGCTCAGGATAAATCGGAAGCTCATCTCCAACCATAGCTGCCATTATTGCTGCATGACCTCCTGTGCAGTTAATGACAATATTTGCTTGAACATCACCTTTGTTTGTCCGGACAGTTTGAATGCGGCCGTTTTTTACTACAAAACCCGTTACCGTGGTGTATGTTTCTATATCGACACCCATTCTCTGTGCACCCCCGGCATAAGCATAAGTGCAATGGAACGGGTCGGCATGACCGTCCTTAGCACAAAATGTCGCTCCATATAAACCCTCTGTGTTTAAGTGTGGTACGATTTCATTTATTCCATCAACTTCAACTGCATAGGAATCTATGCCAACTGAGTGCTGTACTTTTAGGTTCTTATGAAACTGACCCCATTCCTTTTCCGTATACGCCAGAATCAAATATCCGCCTTGATTTAACCCGCAGTTACCTTTGTACCCTGTGTACTCCTCTAAGTTCTCAAAAATACCGGTGCTTTCAAAAGCCAAAGTAGCATTTATGACAGAACCCCATTGTTGGCGAATACCTGCACCGCAGCGCCCCGTCGCCCCTGAAGTCAAATACGCCTGTTCAATCACCAGCACATCAGTACGTCTGCGCTTTGCCAGCTCAAAAGCAACAGAACAACCAACTATCCCACCGCCTATTATGACAATATCGTAAGATTTTTTCATGCTTAGTTTCCCTTAAACTCCGTATCTTTTGCACTCACACTCTATTAAATAAGCACTTGCTGACCGCTAACCGCAGACCATCGACCACTATTATAACGCTTACGACCACAACATATAGACACCTGACCACCATCTGTTAGCTGCCGACCACTACCCGTTGTCGTAAGCATCCGCTAATGTGCCCAAGCTAACCGGCACTGATGGAGGTCTAAAAGTTGTCATAACGACATCTTCCATAGGCACTTTGTATGCACCTGATAACTCGGCGGCAATCAGGCTTCGGCATGTACGACCCTGACACGGACCCATCCCCGCACGAGTAACACACTTAATCTCATCAATAGTTTCATACCCTTCTGAAATGCACTCCAGAATCTGCTCACGTGTAATATCCTCACATCTGCAAATAATTATTTCTGAATCTTTATTCTTCATCTCAAGTAACTCCACCTTTAGTAACCCATGTAACCATGTTTTCTGCATTAGTCGTAAAACATGATTTAACTGCTCTACTTTTAAATATTTCATTAATATTTTTTGTTATTTATCTTTCATGACCCATTCCTTGTATATCTTACTTCCCTTACTTCCATTACCACTTCTTGCGGAACAGCCAAAGAAATCGTATAGGTCATGTTCTTCTTTCCGCCCGTGGTCACCCTCACGACTTCATAGCAACCAAGCTCCTCACCCGCTCTGCTCAATGCCATAACGCGTTGCCCTGCTTGCGGAACAGGCACATACTCATACGGTAGTTTTACCAGAGCGAAGTCATCGCTGTAGGTTTTATCAACAACAAAAATCGCAAGCCCCGGGCATAAAGATATACAATTACCGCATCCGTTGCAAAGTGTGTAGTCCACAACGGGTAATGCATTAATATCTCCCGACATTGTGATTGCCCCTCGCTTACAAGCCTTAACACAAGGATCGCACGGTATCTCTTGAAAGCACTCCACAATAACAACAGGACCTTCCGCAAAACGCTCATCCGAAGGAGTAACTTTTACTATATCTTCTTTTGTCGGTATTCCGTCATTTATCAGCACGGTATATTAACCCTTTCTTATGTTAGTTAGATACTTACTATTTACTATTTACAGTAGTATTACTGCAACGGGAATTTATTTTTTGCATCGTGCATACATTTTCTCTAATCCCACACGTATATGTCCACCCATATCACCTGAACGCAATTCTTCAAGCTCAATCATCGCATCTTTTCGGAACTTTTCAGCTTCACTGACACCATAGCCAAGACTTGCTGCTGCATTAATGCCTGCCAATCGTCCCTCGACCATAGCCGAGGAAGCCTCTTCGATACCGCAGACATCTCCTGCACAATATATACCGGGACATGTCGTTTCAAGGTTCTCGTCAAAAATCGGTACATGCCCTGAAAGCTCGCGGATAAATCCCATCTCGCACCCTGCTTGCCATGCAAGCTCTGTCAGAGGCGACAAACCGACTGCCAGACAAATTGTATCACAAACAATTTTCCGCTCCGTACCAGGTATAGGCAACCAACTTTCGTCTATTTCCGTAATCAAAGCACCTTCGACCCGACCGTTTCCATAAGCTTCAAGGATAGTATGGCGTGTCAACACCGGAATCCCCGCTCGTCTTATTTTTGAAGCATGAACCAGATAACCGCCTATTTTCGGCTGTCCTTCAATTACCGCAACAACATCTATACCTGCTTGTTTTAGCTGATATGATACAATAAGACCGATATTACCCGCACCCACCATCAGTACACGCTCGGCAGGCTTTACTCCTGCGACATTCATCAGTGTTTGCACAGCACCGGCACCATAAATACCCGGCAAATCATTACCGGGAAAAGCCAAAAACTTCTCCGCTGCTCCGGTTGCTATGATAATGCGCTCAGGCTTGACCTTAATATGTTTATCTTCATGTAAAACTGTCACGACCCCGTCTTCGTAAATTCCAAGCACTGTGCTGTCAGTCCATATCTCAATATTGGAATCAGCTTGTGCTTTTTCAACCAGCATTTGCCCGATATGTATACCCCTATCACCGGCATACTGCTTCTCAGAACCGAAAAACTTGTGCGTCTGCTTTACAAGCTGACCGCCCGCAACATCATCACGCTCAACAAGCAAAACTCCGACACCTAAATCCGGTGCAGAAATACCGACACCTAAATCCGGTGCAGAAATACCGACACCTAAATCCGGTGCGGAAATACCGACACCTAAATCCGATGCGGAAAGAGCAGCACAAAGTCCCGCAGGTCCGCCGCCAATCACCATGATTTCCACATTCTTTATCATAACCAAACCCCGGCTCCTTAAAATCCTAACCTATAAATCAGCGCAACACCCATGAGATACCGGGTCAAGCCCGGCATGACGAAATCTCTAAGTCTTCATTCTCAATTCTTAACTTTCAATTTTCAACTATCAACTCAAGTTCGCCTTTCCCCTTCTGTTCCTCAACATGCATACCCGATTTCACTTTCATCACACACACGCGCATATTCGGTTGATTGTCAACTATCATAAAGCAGGATGAGCAATTTCCGATAGCACAAAATAAACCGCGGGGACGGTGCAGCACCGGACTCTCTCCAAGCTTGCGCACACCCGATGCATGCAAAGCCGCTGCGATGGTTTCATTGGGATATGCGTCTATCTCTCGCCCATTAAAAAAGAACGTAATTTTCTCTCCACGCTCAAAGCTTAAAACCGGATGTTCTTCAATTCTCAAGGAGTTCACCTGCCATTCATCCACACTTAGGATGATACCATAGATCCTCCATTAAAACAAGAGGAGTAGATGAACCACCCCCCCTTTACCTATTGCTTCTGCCCTATTTGTATTTTTCGCCTATCGACTCTACTGCATCACGGATTCTTTCTCTGAGACTACACGGTTCCAGCACTTCCATATGCAATCCGTACTGCAACGCCCAAAAGAGCATGGCATTTTCATTTACCTTAATAAACGTAGTAAAGGTTTCCTCTGACTCATCTGTGAGATGTATATCTTTCCCAAACCATTCGAATATGTGCCCGACAGCGACTTTGTTGAAGCGCAGTTTTACTTGCACACTTTCTCCGCTTGCCATCATATGAGGATGTTCTTTCATATATTCAGCCAGCTTAAACCCGTTCTTATAACCGGGAATATCTCTTATAGAACGGCGTTTATCTGACTTTAATACTTTAATATTGCAGATAGAATTTAGCCGGTAGTGGTACAGGCTGTCGGACAAATCGTGGAGGCAAATAAGGTAATAATTCCCGTTTGTGACGACAATTTCGTACGGACTCACAGTATACACACGTGGTTTGCCTGATTTATCATGTACAATATTTGCTTTTTTGTTTGTTTTGCTGTCCGCTCCGTACCTAAGGTAGTTAAAACTCACTTTTTTATTCGTGGATATGGCGCGCAGCAGCTCTTCGATATTTAGGAATATCTCCTTATTCTCCGGTCTGTTCTCCGGCAAACCATGGCTGCTTTTGAAGCCAACGCTTGCCAATGACTCAAGCTTAGCAATCAGTGATTTGCACTCGCTATACGGTATATACTTTGAGAATAGCAATCCGTCTATGAGCATACGCATCTCTGCGTCAGTAATGTCGCGTTCATAATACCAGCCACCCGTCTCCCCGGTTTCTATGTCGCGTCCTGCATATTCGACTCCACACCGAAATTCGAGCAGATTGTCCAAATTACGTTTTAATGTATGACGATCAATCGGAACATCATACTCTTTTTCGACAAAAGCAACGATTTCCTTTTGCGAGAGCTTATTGTTTTCGTCAGAGTACTTCTTAAGAATCTCAAGAATTAGCAGGGTGTTCATCTTCTTTGGACTTGATATATGCACGTTATCTCTAACTCCTGTCTTTTTTGTCCGTATCTTTATAACTTCACCCCTGCAGATCATCAAGCGCTTCCTGTGCGGCAGAGAAGCCCCGTTCCGCTGCATGTGAAAGCCAAAAAGCAGCTCTCTCGCGGTCTTCCTTTACTCCCATACCATGCAAACACATCATGCCCAGATTATACATTGCAGTCGCAAACCCTTGCTCTGCTGCTTTTGAGTACCAAAAAAGAGCTTTCTCAATGTCATATAACTCACTGTCGCTGTCTGTATACATATATCCTAAACTGGTTTGTGCGTTTGGCGATCCTTGCTCCGCTGCTTTTGTGAACCATTTAAACGCTTCTTCCTCGTCCTCCGGTACACCGAGACCATTTAAGTATATCAGCCCCAGATAATTTTCCGCATCGAGATCTCCTTGCACTGCAGACTTTAAAAACCAAAAATGCGCTTGCTCATAATCCACCGCGACGCCATCACCTTCATAATACATAGCACCAATATTATATTGCGCGGCAGGATATCCTTGTTCTGCTGCCTTTTGATACCAGGTTAATGCTTGAGCAGCGTCTTTTTGTACTCCATTGCCGTTTAAATAAAAATTTCCTAATTCGTTCTGTGCTGTTACATCTCCTTGATTTGCCGCTTTTGTCAGCCAATAAATCGCTTGCTCTATATTTTTCTCTACACCGTCACCATTGTAATACATAACAAACAACTTAAGTTGCGCCTCAACATTTCCGTCGCGTGCCCTGCTGTAAACAGTAGCATTCGCATTGTTGTTCATTTCCGCGTCTGCAAATTTGTCAAGGCAATCCCAACAGGTCGCAGTCACCCCAAACTCACTCGCAGGTTTTTTCTCTCCGCAATGAATACAATCGAATTCCATCTTCTTTCTCCTTACATAGTTTTGTGTTACTCCTACCACTATAACTTCCCATAGTAAATATCAGAGCAGGCTTGACTGCAAAACACATTGCGTCTTGGCTCTGTAATCCGTGCACCGCAACGTTTGCAAAACGTTTTAGCTCCGCTGTCTTTTGTTCGCTTGTTACCGTTTTGTGTTTTGTTTGAGCGCGGTAGCGAATGACTTTGTTGCATGTCATCGGATGATTGAAGATCAGTATAGGGGTCAAAAACTCTATACTGCTTCGTTTTTATGTCGTAAAGCAGCAGCACCCTTGACACAGCATTCTTCCCTGCGCCATCATATTGCGATTCTGCTGTCATCATCATAAAAACTACCTTTTCCTTTTGCGATTGACCCACAAACCATACATCCTGGCGCGTTGGTATCGCAAAAACGATGTTTTCGCCAACCTCCGATAACGCTGCCTCCAAAAACGTGTATAACAGCAAAAAGCTGGCGGCATAAGCAGTATCGTCAGGTGTTCTAAGCCAATAAATACCATTATCATAGGTGTTGATTTCATAGGTTCCTTTATTATTTATCAAATTAATGCACGCAAGGTTTAATACATGATCGATAGTAATGTCGGGAGGGATTTCGTCAGGATTGAGTAATGAAATCATATTGCCGGCGTCAATACCAAACA
>Ga0123353_10001920_pt1 | contig 25566 bp, 21 predicted proteins | sample TergutLab28metaG_3_FD_92763 | JGI IMG/M metagenome (GOLD analysis project Ga0123353, IMG submission 92763) | Labiotermes labralis P3 segment gut microbial communities from Petit-Saut dam, French Guiana - Lab288 P3 | ecosystem: Host-associated > Arthropoda: Insects > Digestive system > Gut ...
CTCACAATCCAGTGCACCGGATTTAAAAGCCCGTATATCCACGTCCATTACTGCCATTGGCAAAAGCCCCACCGCAGTAAGTGCAGAGAAGCGTCCTCCAACTTCTTCGGGAAATTCATAGAATAAGTACCCGTGCTTTTTTGATAGCTCGTGTAATTGACCGTTACCAAAGCTGCCTGTAAGAATAAACTCAATGCTTTTACAAGACTTTTCACCTTGCTCGCGTAAAGCTCTAAACGCGATACCGGGTTCAAGGGTTGCAAAGTTTTTTGCTATAATATTTGCACATACTTTCTTACCTTCAATCCGTTGCAACAAGTCATAAATGCTTCCGGATGAAAGTGTGTCTCCGGCATAAATCAGTTCTATTTTACTCGTTTTTTGTTTATTAAGTCCATCGATGATACTTTGTGCTGCTCTGTTTGAGCCGCCAACACCCACGACAATAAATATATCTGCTTCTTGTTTGATTCTTTCCGCGGTTTTTTCTATCGAGTCCATCAATACATCCGCCGTATTGCGCTCAACCGAAAACCATCCCAGAAAGGACTGTAAGCCATACCTGCCCTCTATTGCTGATAGCAGTATATCATGGTTTTGTTCTATGAAGTCATCCACTTCGCTTTTGGTAAGATACCTTTCCAGCAAGTGCTCTGAAAGATTTATCATAAAGCACCTCCAAGAATACTGGTATATATTGGAGCCCTGGCATCTATCAATGGCAGGCAATAGTCATTAAACCCGGAAGAAATTCCGTTTCCTGCGGGCAGTATCCATTCCTCAGGGAATTTTTTTTCTATGTTCGCGACTTTTTCAAGCGGCACCAGTTCCATTTCTGAAGTGTATCCACCTATCCTGTCTGCTTTTATTGCAACCATGTATCCGCTTTTCCCCTCTAAAACACTTCGGACGGCGAAGCTCCCTGCTGCATAGGCTTCATCATGATCAACCTTGGACTTATACCTTTGACTGACTCTGCCAAGCAGTCCGGGTTTTTCCGCGCGTGATTTTAAGCCGGTCTGTTGAAGAATAAGGTTTGTAAGGCTCTGCGCTGCTCCGCCGGGTATCACATGTCCAAAACCATCATATACACCTGTATAACCATAGAGTTTTCCGTTTTCGTCCTTAATGCCTTCACTTACACAGACGAGTAACCCGCGCTTGCGGCTGTAGTGTTCTTTGACATCGTTAAGAAATTTCTCATGACTTAGAGGCAGCTCCGGTAAGTATACCAAAAGGTCACATGGCATAGATTCCATAAACAACGTCGATGCCGCAGTTATCCAACCGGCATTACGACCCATAAGCTCCATGATGACGACATGAATAGGCAGAGATGCAGCATCCATTGACAGTTCTGCGGCAGCAAATGCAGCATATTTTGCAGCACTTCCGTATCCCGGTGAATGGTCTGTATGATCAAGGTCATTGTCTATTGTTTTTGGAATACCAATCACCTGCATTTCGTAACCTATGTGCTCGGCAAAGGATGATATCTTATGACAGGTATCCATAGAATCATTTCCGCCATTATATAAAAAATACCGGATATTATTCTTTTTCAGACAGTCAAACACGACCTCGTAGTCATCATCGACGATTTTTCGGCGGCAGGAACCGATCGCTGAAGCAGGCGTGTCGCTTAACCGCATTATTTCTGCTTCTCCCCATATGCCGAGATCGCAAAGTTCATTTGTAAGGATCCCCTCCGCACCGAACTTTGCACCTAAAACCTTTTCTATAATAGAAGGTGATTTGTGAGCTTCTTCCAACACACCCCTCAGAGATGCATTAATTACCGGTGTGGGACCACCGCCATGAGCTATAAGCAAATTTCCTTTCAAACTAATTACCTCTTTGTTTTTTGTATATCTCAGCCATTTCACTTAGGGATTTTATTTCCACATCGCCTTTATGTCCGTAAGACCCAAAGTGAATAACAAGAGCGCCAACTACTTCTTTAACTCCGGCTCCGATTAAGTTTTCAAGCTCGGCAACTTCAATGTCTTTGACATTATTCATTATTATCATCTGCTCCATAACAGGCGGTAAAAATACTCGCGGGTCAAACTTATCAGGATTATCCAGCAGCAGCTCCCACACCTGTCCGATTACGGCGCTTTTCTGCTTTGCTTTATTTTGATCAAAGTATTCCCGTAAGTTACGGGTAACTGCAAGACGTATGTCGGTATCTACGTTGATTTTACGAACTCCGCATTCAATAACGGCTTTTAGTTCATCCAAAGGAATGCCGTTCGCGTTCTTGATTGCACCGCCAAGTTCATTGATTCGCTTCACAATATACTGAGGAACAGTTGATGATCCGTGGGATACGAGTGTCGCGTCCAAACCGGCAAATCGTAATACCTCGGTAGCTGCAATGGCTATTTCCTTTCGCAGCTTAACATTTTCGCCTTTTACCGCGCCATGCTGTGTGCCATATGATATTGCAAGACAATCAACACCGGTATTTTTTATAAAGTCCAGTGCCAAAACGGGATCTGTGTAGGTGGACTTCTCGGCACTAACATCATCTTCAACCCCTGCCAACACACCTAGCTCCCCCTCAACAGTAACGCCCAGAGGATGTGCATATTCTACAACCTTGCGTGTGATCTCAACATTTTGTTCATAAGGAAGCGACGACCCGTCGATCATCACCGAGGTATAACCTCCATCTATTGCTGCTTTTATTGATTCGATATCCTTACCATGGTCAAGATGCAAAGCAATCGGGATATCTACGTCCTTTGCGAGAGAGTATACCGCTTCAGCAATGCGTGATGCACCCCTTCGCTTGTCTTCCACAGTCCCGTTCATAAAATCACCGCGACCTCCCATAAAGGCGTTTGCAAGATCAGCCCCTTGTATAATCGCTGCGCTGTTGAACATTTGGTGCACTTCAATAATTGCCCTCGCTTGAGCAACTGTATTTACATTGAATGCACCGTAGGCATAATTGTATTTTGCTGCAGAATCCAGCAGCGGCTTCATCGGTACTAACGGCATATTATTTCTCCTTTTCTTTTTTTATTCACTTTTTATCCGTTGATGATTAGAAACGCACCAAATATTATCATAAATCCATATACTACCTTTGAGTATTGTGCAACTGAGATCTTCTTAAAAATTGCAAATCCAATCGCCGAGCCCAGCGCCATACCCGCCAAGCCCACAGCACTGAGTCTGAGCGCGGTGAGTGTGATATTGCCCCATAAAAGATGAAGTATTGCGTGATATGATGCCATCAGAACAAAATATGCTTGTAATGTACCGTTATATTCTTGTTTGTTTTCTGTTGCGGCAAGACAGTACAGCGCCATAGGCGGACCGCCGATACCGAACATCCCGGCAATAAAACCACTGATTGCTCCTGCAATCAGACCATTTCTCGGATTAGGTTTTATTTTTACTTTTTCACCAAGAAAGATAAAATAGATTGCCAGAATTATCATCAGAATACCAAGCAGTCTGCGCATCAGTGAATCCACACTGCTCATCATAGCAAAAAGTCCCAGAGGCAAAAGCAAAACAGTGGAAATCACCGGCCACATAAGAAGCTTAAGGCGTATGCTCTTACGAAGCCTGATCATCACAGTCAGGCTGACAAAAAACACGGTAAGCACTTCAATAACCGTAGCCGTACGATATGGCATAAAAAGCGGCCAGACGGACATACAAATCATCGCATATCCAAAACCTGCGCTGGTTTGCATCACAGATGCGACCATGGTCACACCAAAAACCAGCAAATAGAGAAAAGTTACTTCATCAATCATTTCAGTGTTATCCAGGTGTTTCCATTTTTCTGGCTTTCCAGGCAAGCATCAACGAACTCGACACCGGCTGCTCCAAGATCAAAATCGGGAAAGAAGGGAGCCTGTTCCGGATCAGCGTTAACAGCGGTGATATACCCTTCGTAAATTCGCCTGAACGCGGCAGTGTGACTGTCAACACCCTCCTTAATTTCCGGGTTCGCCAAGTTTATAAGATCATTATTACAAATCATATCGGATGCAAGGATCACTTTATCTTCAGCGCCCAAACAGTATAAGCGGATTTCATCCGGTTTCTTGTAGCTCCAAGCCAATGTGCCTTTGTCACCCCAGATTTCAAAAGCCATATCAGTGTTATGACCACAGGCTAATTGGGCAATTTGCATGGATCCGCAAAGCCCGCCTTCCACCTTGAAGAGCACATTGTTTACACTGTCAAGTTCAATACCGTTGGGCTCACATAAAAGCCGTGCAAGAACTGAGCTCATAGCTCCAAACAGAAATCTTGCAATACTTTCCAGATGCGTTCCCAAGTCACCTACTGTGCCTGCCTTGCCGCTTTCATCCGCATTAAATCTCCACACAGAGCGAGGGTCGTTCATTACTTCTTGTAACCTTGCGCCATGCAAAAACTGCATATTAAGAAAATATGCCTGTCCGATGCGTCCTTCTTCGTAAAGCTTTTTCATGACATGGATCGCAGGGACTCCTAAAAACGTGTAGGTCGTCATACAAGGCAGCTCTTTTTTCCGCGCAAGTGCTGCAAGCTCCAAAGCTCCGGCTGTACCTACAGTGAGGGGCTTTTCACAAGCAACGGGAAATCCATGCTCTATTAAAGCTTTACAGATTATATAGTGGTCTTTATTTGTAGTTGTTACAATAACAAAATCGGGGCGGTCCGGCTTGACAGCCTCATTTTTTATCATTTCTAAATAGTTGTTGTATGTACGGTCTTCACTAACCGCATATTGCCTTGCAAATGCGGCATTTTTCCCGGCATCGCGCGAAAAACAACCGGCAACCAGTTTCGCTCTGCCGCCTGATGTTGCGGCTTCAATATGTTTATGTGAGATACCTCCGCCACCGATCAATGCAAATCTCATCAGCTTGCACTCCCCTCAAACAGGTCTCTTCACCGTTTACTGTTCATTTCGTGATTTGTTTTTATCCATTTCCAGCATATAGTCGATCCGTTTTTGATGAACACCACCGTGGTACTTTCCAAAAAGCCAGACTTCCACCATTTCAAGATATTTCTCAACAGAAATCATCCAGCAACCTGTTGCCAGGATATTGGAGTCATTGTGTTCACGACTCAGCAAAGCCGGCAGCAGGTCAAAACAAAGCGCACATCTTGCGCCCTTAACTTTATTTGCAGCCATTGTCATGCCTTGACCGGTCCCGCAAATGAGCAGACCTCGATCAAACTCGCCCGATACAACTCTTTTCGCGACTTTTTCAGCATAAACAGGATAATCTCCCTTCATTGAGCTGTCGCACCCGACATCCTCCACCATATACCCTTTTGCACGCAGCGCGGCGACAACAGAGATTTTAAAATCATAAGCCGCCAGATCGCATCCGATTATCAATTTCATTTGAGTTTGCATTTTGCCATCTCCTTCAATCGCTTGCTTGTAAATAAAACACTCAGGGAAACATAAAACGGCGTCTCGTTTTTAGCATACGTGTCCCGTATATGAGATTACAGAAAACATTTTCACAACGAAGTCATCCTACCATAAACGTTTATTGATGTCAACACTTAATAAGGGCCTTAATAAGGGCCTTTATATCCTGCCGTCTCTCTATAAATTACAGTATAGTAGGATATTCCTATCCCCGTCATTCTGCGCACCGGTCGCAGAATCCATGTCGAAATTATGCTTTACGTCCGGTAGAACACCTGCACACAGCAATAGACTCTGCGACTTACGCGCAGAATTACGGGGCGGTGAGTACCCCACTGTACTGTAACACCTGTACAATAGCATTGGAATTTTTCTTTGGGTTTCCTATTGACATTTGATGTGTAAATATGTTATATAAGGACTAGGTTTAGAGATTACAGAAAACATTTTCACAAAAACTGAGGTGCAATTCTTATGACCTCCTCCTGCTCAGGCAAATATCCGCTAATTACAAACCTCAACAGAGTTGAAAGGTTTTACAGCGGTGGAAAGCTGTTAGATCGATGGCAGGGGTTATCTGATGAAAATGACGGACATATGTCCGAGGAGTTTCTTGTTTCCACGATCGAGTACATTGGACCCGGCAACCCGCGGGAGAATGGTCTCAGCCTTGTGGAATACAACGAAGACCTCCGGAGCTTGCGTGATTTGATAAACAGTGACCCTGTTACTTTTCTGGGGAAGAATTACGCACCGGTTTCGGAAGGACATGCATGTGTACTGGCTCGCGCCGGAGACAGTCTTTCCCGCCTTATAATACAATGCCATCCTGATGATACTTACGCAAGGGCACACTTTGGCGTCCCGTTCGGGAAGACAGAATCCTGGTATATAACAGGTACGCGCTGTGTAGACGGAGAAAATGCTCATGTTTATTGCGGCTTCAAGCCGGGCATCACACAGCAATACTGGAAGGAACTTTTCGATAAGCAAGATACAGACGCAATGCTGGAAGCACTGCACCGTTTCGAGGTAAAAAAAGGAGACTGTATTTTGATCGAAGCCGGTGTTCCGCACGCTGTCGGCAAAGGCTGCCTTTTTATCGAAGTCCACCAGCCCTGCGATATTACCTTACGAACCGAGAGAAATTTTACTCCTACCCCTCTTTCGGATGAACAGATGCATTATGGTGCAGGATTTGATATACTGTTTAAGTGCTTTGATTATACCGGCTATACACGTGACCGGATGTACGAAAAAGCCTTTATGAAACCGACCGTTTGCAACCGGTCTGAAGGCGGAACACTTTATAACTTGATTACATACGATGACACCCGTTGTCTTTCGGTAAAAAAACTGGTAGTTGAGTCCGCGTTTACGATACCATCTTTTGACGGACACTATTTATTAGTGACTGCGGAAAATGAAGTCATTTTACAATGCGACGGCGAAACATTGCATGTGCCCCGGGGGCGCGGCGTATTTATCCCCGATGCTTGCAGTGATATTAAAGTGATAGGCAAAGCAGAACTGATAGCAGCGTATCCTTTTTCCATATGAATCAATAGGAGGAGAAGGTATGAATTTTAAATTTTTTACATCCCGGCGAAGAAGGCTGAAGGATTTTAGCGACGGCAGTTACACAAGAAGAGTTCTCCTGACTATTCTTTCTATTATCCTCGGTTTCTTTATATGGTTTATGTTAACGCGCATTCCATCCATAAACACATTTTTGGCAAGTCCAAGTCAGGTGATTAACGCGGCAATCTCTGAAATCAGAGCAAACGGACGATATTTCAGGGATATTTCTATTTCTCTGCAACGCGTCCTGACCGGGTTTTTCTTAGCATTCATAACCGCTGTTCCCGTGGGATTTTTAATGGGGTGGTATCCGATTGTTCGCAATCTTGTTGAGCCATGGATACAATTTTTCCGTACCATCCCGCCCATTGCTTTGATACCTCTTGTCATTCTTGCCATGGGTCTCGGTGAGAACTCGAAATATACGATAATTTTCCTTGCAGCCTTTATGGTGATGGTCGTTACTATCTACCAGGGAGTGAGAGAAGTTGACAAAACATATATAAAGGCAGCATATACCTTTGGTGCCCGCGACCATAACCTTTTCTTTGATATTGTGATCCCCTCGGCTTTTCCTTTTATTTTGGTGGGAGCCAGACTGGGTATGGCATCTTCGCTCACGACTCTTATAGCCGCAGAGATGACAGGAACGATTTTTGGATTGGGAGCACGTATACAGGGAGCACAACAGTTCATGCAAACCTCTGTCGTGCTTTTAGGTATTGTCACAATCGGTATAATCGGCTATATTCTTGATAAGTTGATACTGCTTGCTGAAAAGAAGCTTACGAAGTGGAAGTAATCTGAAAGGCGTTGATTAGATGGATAATATACTTATTTCCGTAAAAGATGTTCACAAAACATTCAAAGCAGAGCGCGGTGCTTTAGTCAATGCGTTGGACGGTGTGGATTTGGATATTGCAAAAAACGAATTTGTATGTGTTGTCGGTCCCTCAGGATGCGGAAAGACAACATTGCTGAACATCATTGCCGGACTGGAGAGTCAGGATTCCGGCTCTGTTACTATGAACGGTGAGGAAATCATTGGTCCGGGAGCGGACAGAGGTGTTATTTTCCAGCAATATGCGTTGTTTCCATGGATGACTGTCAGAAAAAACATTGAATACGGAATGAAGTTTTTAAGACATAAGAACCCTGACGGATCTTCGGGAAGGCGATACACTCGTAAAGAGAAGCGCTCTTTTGCCGACCACTATATAAAGATGGTAAATCTGACCGGTTTTGAAAACTCCTATCCAAAGGAATTGTCCGGTGGAATGAAGCAGAGAGTCGCGATTGCCCGTGGCTATGCCGTAAATCCCGAAATGCTGCTGATGGATGAGCCTTTCGGAGCGCTTGACGCGCAAACACGCGCACAACTGCAGGAAGAGCTTCTGGTAGCATGGCAGCAGGAGCATAAGACTTGTTTTTTCATTACTCATGATGTTGACGAAGCAGTTTTACTGGCATCACGGGTCGTGATTATGAGCGCAAGACCGGGCAAAATCAAGGATATAATTGAAATCGAGCTGCCCTACCCGCGTAATCAGGCGACAAAACTCGAACCAAAGTTTATCGAGTATCGCAACTACATATGGGATACCGTCTACAAAATGTATCTTGAAGTTCGTCAATAAATTGTTCCGGCACCCGATGGGTGCGGGACTCTTTATATAAACAAAAAAATGGAGGAATAAATCATGAAGAAAAGGACAATACGAATTGCGCTGATCCTGTGCATTGTTATGTCAGCGGCACTGATTGCAGGTTGCGCAGACGACCAGCCGTCTGCACCGGCATCGACTCCGGCTCCGGCAGCAGATCCGGCTCCGGCTCCGGCTGATCCTGCCACACCGGCTGATCCTGCCGCACCGGAAGTTCCGCCGGAACCCGAACCGCTCTACCACGAAAGAGCATTTGTCAGAGCTTCCATACACCGTAACGGTCCCGGCGCATCACTGGTTGCTATCGCCGAAGAACTGGGATACTTTGATATGTATGGAATCGATGCGGATATAACCATTGTCGAGAGCGGACCGGTACAAATGGCTGCTATGCGCGCGGACAATCACTCACTTGACTTCGGATACATCGGACCCGGAGTTGCATGGAACCCGATGGATCCTTCGGGCAACCAAATCTCTTTCATCTTCTTCGACCAACTCGGGAACTCCGAACGCCTTATCGCCAGAACCGGTATCTTTACTGCCAACGCTTCCGGTGTTTTTGACCATAACTCTGTATACAACGGATTACGCGGTCAAACAGTTTATATGGAAGTTGGCACAACTCCCGGCGGATGGTTTAAAAACCTGCTTTCCGCAATTAATGACGGAAGACCTGTAGACGAGCAGCTTTGGCTGACTTGCGAAGATCCCGCATACATGCAAGGTTATGAAGCACCCAACCAAAATCCTGAAAACATGATCCAGGTAGTCAACCTGGCAAACGCCAACATTCCTGCCGGAATGGCAACCGCAGGACGTGACAGAGTTGATATTGCTGTCGCATTCGAGCCTATCCCAAGCACCATTGTTGCAAATATCTCTGATGTTGAAGTAATCACGGATAACAGACTGCTTCCTCCGGAGAAGGTATTCCCCGGAACATTTGTCGCAAGAAACGAATGGATCGATGAAAATCCGGATGTCGTACAACGCGTTGTCAACGCTCTCTTCCTTGCCGCACTATGGCGTGCTGACAATCTGGATGAAGCCATGCGCATCGCCGAGAGACTTTGCCAGGCAGAAGAAGGTTCATTCCCGCTCTCGGTTTACTGCCTGACTCTTGAAGATTATCAAACATGGTTCAGCTCTCCCGACGGAAGAGGCTTCGGCTATCTGCGTTCACTTTACAACGAACGTATACCGAATGTGCCGGAAGGTTTGGAGCCCAAGCCGTTTGAAGATGTCTTCGACTTCTCATTTATGCTCAATGCCATAGCTAATCTCTCGCCGTAATCGTACTCTGGTATTTAGACCGGAATAAAATGTATACCCCCTGCATCTACCCGTAGACTGCAGGGGGTACTTTGTTGTTACATTAAACCGCTTAGCCGCATGTATTCCTAACATCGAATCTGTCCGGAGGCGGATAAACATCATCTTTCATCATTAGATGCATTGCGCTTGTTTTAAACGCTTGCGGCAAGGCTAATATACTCGGTGATGAGCCGACAAACTTCTTACATGCATCACCAAGTGCTTCTTCAAATGTAGCGCGTGTCTTAAGACCCATTCCTCGCGCAAAGCCGGGTTCTTGCGCGCCTACGATATAGATGGCGGTTGTATTTTCTTCGGCAATATGTCCGCAACTGATCATAGAAAACGCATGGAACGGATGATATCCGTAATTAAAGCGATATTTATCAATATATTCCTTACGGGTGGCAAAATACTCGCCATACTTGTTAAGGTCGGACAGAATGTTGTGATAGTCTTTCTGGAACAACTCATATACCTCACGATAACAAGGAAACTCCTCATCATGGAAATACCCGTTACATATAGATGATGCGATTACAACGCAGTGATCCTTAAGAACACGTTTATGCCTGATAATCTGCGCGGATATTGCTTGCATTATAAAAATCGGATTTGTACCCATACCATTTCCATAGTGAAAGGCTTGAGGCATTCCGAATAACATCACATCATACTTCTTATCTGCCCATTGTACATAGGTGCGTTTATCAGCTATTTCCCATGACAACGGTTGAATTTCCTTGGCATAACCGCAAAACACTGCAATTTGTCGAGCCTTGGTATCCAATACCGCGTCACAGCAAAAGAACCTTTTACCCATCTTATCTTCCATATGCATACCGATTTCATCGAACTTCGTCCGCATCAGGGAAGACCCGGAAACCGGTGTAAAATCCGATCGGTGCATCACATCGGGAACATGATGGGAAGCAATTGACTCCCAAGTGGTTATACCGGTTGTGCAGTGTTTATATCCTCCCGAATATCCTCCATAAGGATTGCCTTGTACATGACCGATTAAAATTGCTATATCTGAATCATAGACATAACGATTCATAAGAACACGGTCTCCCCGGCTTGTGTAGCCCAAATCGATTATGTTGTTACGGTCCTCACTGTCATGATTAAAGATTTGTCCCGAGCTCCAAAACTCATGAAATATTTCTTTACCTAAAATCTGAAATATCTCCTGTTTGGTGTTTTTACGGTGTAATCCGTTTGAGCAAATCAGTAAAATCTTTTCTTTCTTAACTCCCGCTTTATATAACTCATCAAGTATCACTCTTATGGAAACCTTACGGTGGCTGTCTTCTTGAAATCCACCCTTTACCTTGTCCGGAAACACAATTGTAACCATGGAATCCTTATTTGCGATTTCCGAGAGCGGCTTCATACCGATGGGGTTTAAGATGGATTTCTTTGTTTCACTGATGATGTCTTTTATATATGGTGGATCAGCAACTGTTTCGCCCGGTATGAACACATCTGTGTTATCAGGCAGATCTGCACTCATCGTACCGTGACCGAACTCAAACTCCAGCTTCATCAGATACTCCCCCCTGCAATATACTCATCAAGAATGTCCTTAAACTCATCAATATAGAACCCGATGTCGCCGCTGAACCGGGTCAAGGCCACAAGCCCGCCATCAATCGTTTTTATTTTTGCAATTGCCTTCGCGTTTTCAGATTTGAGTCCGCCGCCGTAAACTACAGGTAACTCCCTTTCGAAAAGTTCAACACATATTTCTTTTATAAGCCCGGAAACAAATGTAATATACTCACTATCAGGCGGGGTTTTTCCCGGTCCGATCGCCCATACCGGTTCATAGCCGATAACAATGCTCCTGTCACCCTGATGCTCATTAATCCCTTTCAGCCCGCGCTTTATTTGACCTCTAAGCACATTTTCAATACGATTCTTTTGTTCTTCAAATCCGCCCTCGCCGCGTTCATCCGCTGTCTCACCAATACAGAACAACACATTGATACCTTGCTTCAGAGCGCACACGACCTGCTCACACAACAAACCGCTTACAGCCGTTACAACATGTTTGCGGGTCTCCTCTTCGCTGTTCCACTCAGGCATAAACGCACCGATTATCCCTTGTTTATCTCTTCTTTCCTCACTATGACCGATTATTGTCCAATCGCACCCCATATTTTTTGCTGCAGCCGCCGGAAGATTAGTCGTGAACGCGCCGAAATTGCCTCCCTGCTTGACATCCTCACGAAACACACTTTGACACCCTATTTGTAACGTACCCCGATGAATGTCAACAGTGCCGCTCAATTCCTCCGCAGCCGGGATGATCAGCGCTTCCGGCAGTAAATATGTCACTTGCATACCTTGCATCGATCCAATCCCAAGCTGTACGCTTTTCCGGATAATGTCACGTATCCAGTCAGCCGCGTTATTTTGAGTACATACGCCTCCCATGCTGCGCGGTACGTCAAACCTTTTTAAATTCACAAATATCCTCTTCATAATAATGACCAAACCTTTCTTTTTTTAGTAAGATAAATAATAAGTTCACAAATATATACAGGAATACTTAAAAATTTTTAACGTCATTTTTCCGGCAAAACCAGCTTTGCGTCAAGTAAAATCAGCTTAGGTGTCTGCAACTTTGATTTATCCGCAAGATATTTCAGCATCAGTTCTCCTGCTTCATAGCCAACCAAAGCAGGGTTCTCCATAATTGCCGGAACAGGAAAAGGATATGTGTAGCGCGGGTCATTAACAGAAAATCCGGCAATTGCATACTTCTCAGGAATTGATAGCCGCATCCTGTTTGCAGCCAGCACCACCCCGTCAAGCAAGTTGCTGTTGCAAGCAATTATACATTTTGGACAGTCACTATATGTAAGAAGACTCTCAAAGGTTGAAGCCGCTTCCTCTTTTGTTTTGATATTCATAAAATTGTACTTATTTTCAAAAACAACCCCTGCTTCTTCAAGCGCTTTTTGAATGCCTGAGTTAATAAGCTGCATATTGATCGACTTTTCCGAGCCGCTCAGTGCAGCAAAGCTTCTATGACCACAGCTTAAAAGATACTTTGTCAGATCATATCCTGCACGAAAATTATCCTCACAAACGGCATCGACTTTTACGTTTTGTTCCATGCGGTCAAATAAGATCAAACGGTGTCCCGCATCGACAACATTTTGAATAAACTCGGTATTTTGTCCGCAGGTGACTAACATAACACCCGCCGCCCGGGATCTGATCATCTCATTGATATAGTATTTTTCTTTTTCCGGATCATCATCAGTGTCACAAATCACAACGAAGTACTTATTTTTATAAAATATGTTGCAAAGTGCTTTGCATGCTTCACTGAAAAACTGATTTGAAATATCAGGTGTAATGACAGCAATGATATTTGTATACTCACTTTTTAAGTTTTGTGCGAACGGGTTTGGAATATAGTTGAGCTCCTTAATGGATTTTCTCACAGCACTTGCCAAAGCCGGTCGAATCCTGGTCGGATCCGATAGATATCGCGAAACCGTGCTTATTGATACGCCTGCCAAACTGGCAACATCTTTTATGGTTATATGCTTCATATTTATTAAAAACCTTTCGACAGCATAGTCATGAGCCAAACATAAATTACCGCAATGAGTATGAACGTTTTTGGTGAAGCCGGAGTCAATTATTGAAAACATTATCATTTTAACATACAGACTTTTTAAATGCAAATATTTCTACTTCTCAGTAGGTATTGTAAAAATACTGCCTTACCGGTCTTGACATGGTAAATAGAATCTGATAGAGTGAAAAAGACATAGTTTGGTGAAAACGTTCTCTGTATTCGGAGGTTTGATGATGATTTATGCCCCCTCTTTGGCATGTGCCAATCAACTGGATTTATTATCTGATATACGGGAGTTGATATCTCAGGATTTAAACTTCATCCATTTTGACATAATGGATGGGCATTTTGTCCCTAATCTATGCTTGAGTATGGATACCGGCAAACAGCTAAAAAAAATGTTCCCGGAAATAGTTTTAGATGTGCATATGATGACTACTTCCCCGGAAGCGTATGTCAGCAGGATTTCTGATATAGGCGCCGACAGCATGACATTCCATTTATCGGCTACAGATTTTCCTATACGCTTGATACAGGAAATAAAAAAAGCCGGAATGCAGGCCGGAGTTGCTTTGAATCCCTCACAACCAACTATATTGCTTGAGCCCTTCCTGGATATGGTGGATTTGGTGTTGCTTATGAGTATAGAGCCGGGCTTTGCCGGTGTCCGTTTTCTGGATGAAGCTTTCACAAAGCTCAAGGAGCTGAGCCGCTTAAGAACCAACCGGCGATTGGATTTTAAAATATCAGTCGACGGCGGTATCACACCGGAGATAGCAAATGCGCTAAAAAAACTTGGCGCAAATATAATTGTGATGGGCTATCCGATACTGTTTAACCAACCGGACGGAATAACTTTATCTTGGAATCGCGCAAAAAAGATTATTGAATCTTAAATATATTTATATAAAACAGGGAGAATAATTATGGACTATTATCGTATTTCCGCAGAAAAACTAGGTGAAGACTCTAAGATTCCAATTGTAAAGATGGTTGAGCAAGGAGAGGTATTTTATGAACTCGCACTTGAAATGATTGGGATGATTGAGTCTCATAACGCCGCCGGGAAACATACCGTAATGATATTACCGGTTGGTCCTACCGGACAGTTCCCGATATTTGTGCGACTCGTCAATAATAAAAAACTCTCACTAAAAAACTGCTGGTTTATTATGATGGACGAGTACATCGACGAAAATGAGCAATGGATTTCCATGGAAAATCCTGTCAGTTTCCGGCGCTACATGGAACAAGAGGTCTATTCAAAAATCAGTAATGACCTTTTGATGCCGCCTGAGCAACGCATATGCCCGGATCCGAATGACCCCGGCCGCACCACATCGCTGATTGAAGAGCTGGGAGGCGTTGACCTGTGTATTGGCGGTTTTGGTATTAACGGGCACATTGGATATAACGAGCCTCAACCCGAACTGTCGATAGAAGAGTTTGCAAATTTAAAAACCAGGATCGTAGATGTCTCGGTTGCATCGCGCATAAGATATGCAATTTCTGATTTAAACGGTGCAGCAGATGAACTTCCGGACCGTATCGTGACAGTTGGCGCATGGGAGATATTGTCGGCACGGGTTCTGCGTTTCGGTTGCTTTAGAGACTGGCATAGCGGAGTTCTGCGTAAAGCTGCCTATGGTGAGGTTTCTTCAGAGTTTCCAGGCACTTTAGTACAGCGACATCCAAACGCACTGGTGTATGCATCCGCAAATGTTGTAAAGCAACCCGTTTAATTCTGCCGGAGGAGAAATGTAATGAATAATGATCTTACCATTGGCTTAGTTGTTACATTATCAGGCCGCTGGCCGCGTGAGCTTCCTAAGCAAAGACTCCTGGAATACGGGCAATGGCTTAAAGAAAATTATAATGAAATGAAGCTTGTTATAGCTGAAGATATAACAGATTCCCCGGTAAAAGCTCAAGAAACGGCTCGACAGATGAAACAAAAAGGCGTAGATTTATTGATTATGGTTTACGGAGCTTTTTCTGAAGATAATCTTTGCACATGTTTAGCCGAAGAGCTAAAGGTTCCGATCATTCTTTGGGCACCTTATGAACCGCCCTTTAACGGTGAACGACTTAAGTCGAACGCATTGGTTGCACTTACAATGAACTCTGCTTCAATGCGCAGATTGAAAAATGAGCACCACTCAGTGTACGGAAGCAAAGAAGATCCGTCCGCCACGGCAAAAATTAAAAGCATCATTGAAGCTTACGCTGTAAAAAAGCAAGTCAACGGCTCACTTTTCGGATTATTCGGATATCGCCCGACAGGGTTTTACAATTGCGCTTTTGACGAGGGGTTAATACGCCGTACTTTTGGAATACGAATGGAAGAAACCAGTTTTAAAACGGTTTATGACCGAATGCAGCAGCAGGACTCTGATGCCTGCAATACGGATATGCAAGAAACATCCTCTCAATACGATGACTCCAAGCTGCCCGAAGGACACCTAAAAAAACAATCAATGCTCTATAGTGCACTTAGTCAGATTTACAAAGAGCAAGGATATTCAATTGCATCCATCAAGTGCTGGCCGGAAATGGGACCCGTACAATGTACTCCCTGCTTTGCAATTGGGAGGTTAATGGATGAAGGCATCCTGATTTCCTGTGAAGGAGATGTCGATGCGGGGCTGACACTGCTGATTCAGAACGCTATCACCGGCTTACCTTGTTACATATCTGATATGATACAAATAGATGATGAAAAAAATGCTTTTGTGTTTTGGCATTGCGGTGCTGCAGCTCCCTCCTTGTTAGAAAACAAAAATGAGGCTGTGCTGCGAGATCACCCCCTAGCCGGGCAAGGCGTGTCTTTTTGGGGAGCTCTTAAGCAGGGAGAGGTTACCATCGCACGGTTATGTAATATTGACGGAGTATACAAACTGTTTCTTATGAGTGGTTTGGCTGTTGAGACCGAAATGGTGACCCCCGGTACTATGATTAAAGTTATAATAGATTATCCCGTGCGTGATGCTCTTGAAAGGATTTTGGAAGAAGGAATCCCGCATCACTATTGTCTGGTATGGAAAAACAATGTCGAGCAGCTAAAGCTTGTGGCAAAAATCTTTGGTATTGCTGTCATTGAGTTGATAAAAAGTCCCTGAATACAAGATTTGAATATGAAGCGTTTGTTTATACAAGGAAAGGAGTAAGTTCAATGACTCGTCGTGAAAAGTTCTTTAAAACAATTAAGCGCGAAATGGAGGGGTATATCCCATTCTACTTTATGCTTTCTCCCGCTCAAGAAAAACATTTTCAAGAAACTACAGGTTCATCCGATTATTTTGAGTACTATGATATGCCCTTGCGTTTTGTGCCGTTACCTCCCGTTAAGCGTAATATTGATTTTTCGAAATACTATGAAGTATTACCGGAAAACGCTACGTTTGACCAATGGGGTGTTGCCTCCTCATTAGGCTCATTTGAGCATTTCGCAAAGATGTATCCGCCCATGATAAACTTTGAGCAAATAGAAGAATTTATTGCATATCCGTATCCTGATCCGGAAAAAGATTTTGACTGGAGTAACGTTAAGTCTAATGTTGATGCTATCAAAGAGCGCGACTTAATCGCATATGCCGCTCCGGGAACTTTGGGTCCAACTCTTTTTGAAATCGCCTGGTATATGCGCGGTATGGAAAAGTTCATGATGGATATGATTACCGAGCCCGATCTGGTCAACTATCATCTTGACAGAATCACCGACATTCGTTGTGTAATGATAGAAAAGTTTGCGGCAACCGGAGTTGATGTAATTAGATTGGGCGACGATGTCGGAACACAAATCGGAATGATGATAAGCCCCTCACAGTATCGGGAATTTCTAAAACCGCGAATGAAAAAAATAATAGATTCCGCAAAAAAAATCAATCCGGGTGTTCTGATTGATTATCACTGTGACGGAAATATTATGCCGATAATTCAGGATTTTATAGACGTTGGTATGGACATATTAAATCCTGTACAGCCGGAATGCCTTGATCCTGCGGAAGTAAAAAGACTGTATGGCAATAAGCTTTCTTTTAATGGAACTCTCGGCACTCAAACAACCCTCCCATTCGGAAGCCCCGAAGATGTTGACAGAGTTTGTAAAGAGCGAATCGAAACAGTCGGAAAAGGCGGAGGATTGATTCTGGCTCCAACTCATATTGTAGAGCCTGAGGTTCCCTGGGAAAACGTTGAAGCATTCCTCAATGCTGTAAAAACTTACAGTAAGGTAAATTAGAGAGTGTATAGTTTGAAAATGATAAATGATAATGCACAATGCAGAAATGGAAGCGTTTTCATTACGTTTTGCGGCACAGAAAGGAATGGTCTTTAATATGCCAAGTAAAGATGCACTTGTGATAGGTGATCTCGCAAAAAAGTACATGGAACATTGTCGGAGCGATAGAAACAGCAAACTTAAGGATATATGGATCAAGCATAACAATAAGGAAAGAACTCAGCCTCTGATCCTCTATGGTGGTGCAGATATGTATAACACCATGTATATCACCGGCAGTGACGACCTTGTTATTAATGACATTATTGACGAAAAGCTAATATGTGAAACGCCTCTGGCACGAAGTATTGAAAAAACCTTACGATGGAAACACTATCTCATATCAATTGAAGACGACACGGTATTTGACCCATATTTGCTGTATAAAGCTGTACGTGAGCCGAGTGATAATAATCGTTGGGGTATCCCGTGCAGTTTAGGGGAAAAGGCATCCGCAACAGGTGCTTCTTGTTTTGCCCCTTCTATACATGATGAGTCCGATCTTGAAAAGCTGTACACGTCACCGCATAAGATTGACTATGATGCCACAGAAAAATTGGGCGTACAATATCAAGAGCTTCTGGGTGATGCTCTCCCTGCATATCCTGACACAAGAGCCGCCCTCTTGCGTTGGACAGGCGATATCTCGACTGACTTTGCCAAGCTGATCGGCCTTGAGCAGTTATACAATGACTTCTATGACCGTCCGGAATTTCTGCACAAGCTCTTAGCCAAAATGCGAGATGCAATCTTGCAAAATAATCATGAATGGGAAGCTTCAGGTGACTGCAGAACTTCGGCAAATTTTAATCAAGCCATTCCGTACTCCGATGCTGTTAAGCTCCCGGAAAATTACGAGGCTTGCAGGCGTGAGGATTTATGGGCGTTTTTTTCCGCTCAGGAGTTTACCTCTACATCAACAGCTATGTTTGAAGAGTTTTGTTTAAATTATCAACTCCCGATAATGGAAAAGTTCGGGCTGATTGCATATGGATGCTGCGAAAACATGACGAATAAGATCACTTCACTTCGTCGCATCAAAAATCTTCGCAGGATTTCCGTAACTCCTTTTTCCAATGCGGAAAATTGTATTGAACAAATTGGAACCGACTATCTAATCAGCTACCGGCCTAATCCGGCTACAATGGTCGCCTTTGGAGTTGATGAGGACTTAATCAGAAAAGAACTCAGTGTCCCGTTGGCTGCATTGAAAAGCAATAATAGCTGCTATGATATTAATCTGAAGGATGTTCACACCGTCAGCGGAAGTAAAACAGCGCTGATAGATTGGGTTTTGCTAATGCGAAAAATATTATCATAAGAGGTATCTCCCATGTCTGTGCAAACTGTTCTTGGAAAAATCGAATGTGATTGCCTGGGTATTGTTTTATCCCATGAGCATGTTGTGCTTGACAGGTCTCTCGCTGCTTCCGAACCGGAGGAAGACGAGACAAAAGAGCTTTTTTACTCAAAGGTCACGATCGATAAGCTTGGAAGGCTAAAACGCAATCCGCTCGCGATACGTGACAATCTCATAATTTCGGACGAAAACACCCAGTATAATGAGCTGATGCATTTTAAAAATGCCGGAGGAAAAACCCTCGTGGACGTCACAACGACGGGTCTTGGCAGAAACCCTGAGCTTCTCAGGAGGATGGCGGAAAAAACAGGCTTGAATATCATTGCCGGAGCAGGGTATTATATGGAACCGTTTATTCCGGAAACGATTCTTGACTATTCAATCGATGAGCTCAAAAAGGAGATTATCAAGCAGCTCCGGGAGGGAATTGACGATACGGGTGTTAAGGCAGGTGTTATCGGCGAAATCGGATTTAATCTAAGCTCCCGGTATTTTGAAAAAAACTCGTTATCCGCATCCTGTCGAGCACAGGTTGAAACAGGTGCGCCTTTGTCCATCCATGTAAACCCGTGGGCTCCGGCGGCTTATGAAGCAATGGAAATAATAAACGATCACGGGGTTGAACCCGAAAAGGTAGTAATTTGCCATTTGGATGCAAAGGATGATATAGATTTTCTTGTTGGCTTGCTGGACAAAGGTATATTCATTGAGTTCGATGATTTTGGCCGGGAGGTTACCAGAGATTTAATTCATTGCCGTCCCGGTTTAGGCAGATTCTTAACTGATTGGGAAATGCTGCGGCTGCTCAAAAGGCTTATCGACAGAGGATATGTCAAACAAATACTACTATCAATGGATATGTGTTTAAAACATGTACTAAGAGCATATGGAGGATGGGGGTACGATCATATTCTCACTAATCTTGTGCCCATGATGTTAGAGTTGGAAATAACTCAGGCACAGATAGACGCGATGCTTATTCATAACCCAACACGATGGCTTGATGTGCAGTAAAAAACAATAAGAGCTGCAAGAGGAAGATTGATAATGAGTAATATGCTGCAAATTAACAATGCACAGGTATTGCTGGACAGCAATTTTACCAAGGCAAATCTTTTGATAAATGATGGCGTCATCGCTGACATTTCTACATCGGCAATCCGATCTGAAGTAATTAAGATTGTGGATGCGAGTGACCTGTTTGTAGTTCCCGGATTTATAGATATCCATATGCATGGAGCTATGGGTATTGATATTACAAATGCTGATATTAACGGACTTTCAACTATTTCAGAGTTTGTTGCATATTATGGCACAACCGCATGGGTTGCGAGCATCATTTCAGAAACAGAAGAAATCACAAAAAGATGTATTGACACAATACTCGCTTTCATGCAAAGCAACTATTCAGGTGCAGAGCTTCTTGGAATCCACCTTGAAGGACCTTTTTTAAATAAAGAGCTGGCAGGAGCAATGTCACCGCACCTTTTACGCAAAGGAGATTTATCACTGTTTGAACGCCTGAGAGAAAGAGCAGGGGATGCGTTAAAATACATCACGCTTGCACCGGAGGTTGAAGGCGTCGCGGAAATGATTTGTACTATAGCTAAAAGCGGTGTGCGCGTATCAATGGGGCATACAAATGCTGATTACAGCTTAACCATGCGTTGTATTAAAGATGGTGTCACCGGTGTTACACATACCTTCAATGCAATGCGTCTGTTTCACCAGCATGAACCTGCGGTTATGGGCGCTGCATTGGAAAGTGATATTTACTGTGAAGCGATTTGTGATGGTTTTCACCTTCACCCCGGTAGTGTTCGTATGCTTTTAAAGGCAAAAGGATACGACCGTGTGATTGCTGTTACAGATAGTACCATGGCTGCCGGAATGCCGGATGGTATTCATAAGATTGGCGATAAAGAAATCATCGTAGAAAATGGAGATGCAAAGCTGGTTGAAAATGGTGTTAGAGCAGGCAGTACACTAACATCACTAAAGGCTCTCCATAATCTTCAAGCCTTTACAGGTGAACCGGTAGAAAAGCTTTCTGCTCTGCTGAGTGCTAATCCTGCTAAGTTCATTGGTCTATCCGATAGGAAGGGGTCCATATCAAAGGGGTTTGATGCTGACATTGTAATCTTGGACAAAAACAGTAATCTTACCATGACCATTGCAGGCGGAAGGATTGTTTACGAAAAACGATAAGCTTTACACATTTTCATATCTTAAACCACATCGTTTCATAAAATGATTTTTGGGAGGGAAATATAGTGCCGGGACCGGGTTATTACTTTTTGGGAGAAGAGGAAGAAAAGGAAGTTCTGGATGTTATCAGCGGGTGGCATTTGTCACGATACGGGCTGGCGGACAATGAAAAATTCAAGCACAAAGTAAGTACTTTTGAAAAAGAATTTGCTGAATATATCGGCGCTAAGCACTGCGTTGCTGTTTCGAGCGGAACAGGTGCATTATTATGCTGCCTGGCAGCATTAGGCATCGGGGTAGGCGACGAGGTAATTGTACCCGGATATACCTTTATTGCTTCGATTTCTACGATAATGCTCTCAAATGCAACGCCGGTACTTGCGGAAATAGACGAGTCACTGACTATTGATCCTGATGATATTGAAAAGAAAATCACATCTAAGACAAAAGCGATCATGCCTGTTCATATGCTGGGAAATCCGTGTGATATGGAGCGAATCATGGCAATCGCACAAAAACACGGGCTATATGTCATTGAAGATTGCTGTCAGGCAACAGGCGGGTCCTTCAAAGGTAAAATGCTCGGAAAATTCGGGCAAATCTCCGCATTTTCATTAAATCAGTTTAAGGTCATAACCAGTGGTGACGGCGGCATGCTTGTTACTGACGATTATGACTTATATGAGCGGGCTTTTGGTTTCCACGATCAGGGACATAAACCAAACAGAATGGGAGTAGAGATAGGAAAAAGGTCAATTGTTGGTATGGGTATGCGCATGACGGAGCTGACAGGTGCAGTGGCGCTTGCTCAATCCAGAAAAACAGATACTATTCTTAAAATTTTACGGGAAAAGAAAAGTAAACTAAAAAACAGGCTTGGTGACCTGAAAGGCGTGTCTTACCGTCGTATTAACGATCCGGATGGTGAGTGTGCCACCCTGCTGACTCTTATATTCGAAAAAAAAGAGTCTGCAGAAGCGTTCTGCGAAAAGATTGAATCAAAGACTCTTATTAATTCCGGTTGGCATGTCTATAACAATATGGAGCAGATTCTTGACTTCAAAATGGCCGGACCAAGTGTTTTCACAGCTAACGACCAACATCCCATGCTCAAAGCACATATGCTGCCGCGAACCGATGATATTCTCGCAAGATCTGTCAACATTAGTATCGGTGTAGTTGATAAAGGCATTGGAGCAGGATTCGGCATTAGTATTCTTTCCGATGACGACGAGATAGACATCGTAGCTGCAAGGATTAAGGATATGCTGGCATAGAAAAATCCGGGTATAATTAATTGTGAAAGGCTCACAAATACATGCAAATGCCAAAAAACTTTCTGACAGTAATGTTGTCATTCATTAAATTGGGCACCATCGGTTTCGGCGGCGGCGCTGCTCTTATACCTGTCATTGAGCGGGAGCTTGTCGGTAATAAGAAGTGGATGGAAAAAGAGCGTTTTGATGTTTCAGTAGCCATATCGAGTATATCTCCGGCATCACTTCCGGTATCATTATGCTCGTTATGGGATCATCGATACGCTCTTTTAAGCGCATATTCATACGCTCTGCCGGGACCGGTGATATACCTTATACTGCTCACAGGCTTCTCATATATCGGCGATGCCGGCTTAATGTACTTGCGGTATGCATCAGTCGGACTAATTGCTTTCGTATTGTTTTTATTGTTTCGTTTCATCAGGTCTAACTACTCTCATGGAGTAAGCTCAGGGATAAAGACGCAGTACCTGCTCATAATGGCAATATCATTTTTACTTACATGCGGGAATGTTATAGGTAGGCTTTTGTCAATGGTTTTCGGGCTGATATTGCCTACTCCCCTTTTTGCCATAAACATGATAACTCTGATGCTTTCTACTTTTTTTGTAATGTGTTTTATAGGAGCCTCAAAGTCTAAGGTTAAACTCATATCAGCGGTTCTCATCGCTGTGTTGTTTTCATTGACAAACGGCAGAGCGGGTATTTTAAGTTCCTGGTCACTTCCATTGGCAATATTAATGCTTGCTTTAGCTGCAGTGTCCATAGTTCGTGATATTCTCAAAAAAGGAGATACGGCGGAAAAGAAAACATTTCACTTTGATTACAGACCTTTTCGTAATCTTATTCTATTTATCTTGATTGCAGTTTTGCTTACCTCTGCAACATTTTTCGTTTCCGGTGATATAAACGTATGGGACTTCGCTTTTAAAGCAATAGTATCTTCATTAACATCGTTTGGCGGCGGTGAGGTATATATCGGTATTTCGGAGGCAACTTTTGTTCAAACCGGTTTTATACCTGAGATAAACTACAGCACACAGATAATAGGCATTGCAAACACAATGCCCGGTCCTGTATTGGTTTCAATACTTACAGGGGTTGGCTACACATACGGGAATATAAATCATGGTGTCGCATTCGGTTGGGTTTTTGGCCTTCTCGGGCTCTCATTGGCAGTTACTGCAACGGCATTTGGTGCAATCACTATTTTTATCTGCTTTGAGTTACTTAAAGGCAGCGAGCGTCTTAAAATGATAATCAAGTACATAATGCCGATTGTTTGCGGAATGTTGATATCAACAGCTCTTTCATTGCTCCGTCAGGCAGGATCCGTGCTGGTTGATAAACATATAAATCCGCTCATAAGCATTGGAATTGTGCTTGGAATAACATGCCTTATGTTATTTGTAAGCAAGAAGCTTCGTGTCAACGATTTAATCCTTTTAGTTTTCGGCGGCGCAGGGACGGTTTTTGTATTGAGGGCTATGGATTACTTGTTTACTCAACACTGATAAGCATCGCAATCATGAAAAACAGATAAATCCGGTGTTATCGCTGCTCATATAATCCTCAGCAGTTGGCATGAAATCAAACGTGAAGCTGTACGAGTTTTATTTAGTGGTCTGTAACACCTAAAAGTATACTATAATTACGGCAGATTTTTTTGTCTGGCTAGGCGAAAAGCCGCAGTAATACACTCGTATTTTAAGGGTTTTCAACGAAGGCAGGCGGAAAAAGATGCCGTAAGGATAGTGTGCTTTTAGGTGTTACAGACCACTAGTTACTAACTGATTTTTATGTTTTTGTCATCCGGTACAAATCTGAAGATGATTGCTGCTGCAATAAACAGTACCACAATACCTGCAATTCCAAGATGCGCATGACCCGTCCACAATGAGATGGCTGCAAATAATGATGTCCCCATAATTGAAGCAAGGCGCCCGAAGATGTTATAAAATCCGAAAAACTCATTGGATTTATCTTTTGGTACAATCTTGCCGAAATATGCGCGGCTTAGCGCTTGAATGCCGCCTTGCGCGGTACCTACCAACATGGCAAGACCCCAAAACATACCTGTCAGAAAACGTATGTCGCGATCAGCACTCATAAAAAGCGCGATAAGGCAAATAACGATATAAGTTCCTATCCCGAAGTAAATTAGTGTCTTTGTGCCAAACTTATCGGCAAGCCGTCCATAGGCAATCGCACACGGTCCTGCTACAAGCTGTGTCACAAGCAGTACAAGCAGGAGATCAACCTGTCCGATGCCTATTGTCATTCCATAGGCCGTTGCCATGCTGATTATCGAGCTTACACCGTCGTAGTAAAGGAAAAAAGCCAACAGAAACAGCAGTACCGGTTTATGCTTGCAGATTTCTTTGATTGTATGCCATACCTTTACAAAACTTTTTCGTACATATTTCGGCTCCACCGGTGACCCGTACTTTTGGTTAACATTACGAAACATCGGAATCGTAAGCAACAGCCACCATACGGCCGTTATCAGGAAAGCTATGCGATATGCTGTCACCATAGGCATGGATATAACACCCAGTTCTATCAGTAAAATCGGTGCTATACTTACAATAAACGGCGGAACGCAACCAAGATATCCCACACCAAAAGCAAATGTTGAAACACGGTTCATTCGCTCATTGGGAGAAACATCCACTATAAACGCATTGTAAACCTTGTTGGCTCCTTGATATCCTATCATTGACACAATATATACGGCAAGCAAAACAAACCACATGTGCTCCGGAACAAATGCAATCCCTGCCGTAGCTATTACACCCAGCCCGACGAATACATTAAAAACCAATTTTTTCTTACCCAGATATCCGGTAAGAGTCCCGATGATTGGTGCTAA
>Ga0123353_10001921_pt1 | contig 25560 bp, 22 predicted proteins | sample TergutLab28metaG_3_FD_92763 | JGI IMG/M metagenome (GOLD analysis project Ga0123353, IMG submission 92763) | Labiotermes labralis P3 segment gut microbial communities from Petit-Saut dam, French Guiana - Lab288 P3 | ecosystem: Host-associated > Arthropoda: Insects > Digestive system > Gut ...
GTTTTAAATTTTTGATAGAAGTGTCCGTTTGTGGCTTTGCGGCTTCAGGTCTTTGCCTGAGTTTTTTTTTCGGGTATGCTGCGATTGATTACAGTTTTTTTAGTGTCAGAGGAGAAAGTCCTGTAAAGGTCCTTATTTTATTTATTGAAAGTCCTGACTCTTTCATTTTCCGCGCTGACTCAAGTTTTTCAAGACGATATTTTTCTTCAGCTTCCTTTCGTGCTTCTTTTTCAACTTCTTTTCTAGCTTTTTTTTCAGCTTCTTTTACTGCATCTTCTACTACTTCATTTGCCCGTATCTCGATATATTCTTCAACACTCATATGCAAAATGTTTTTCATAATTTTATCTCCAAATTCTTCGAAAAACTCTTTCAATATATTATTATCTATACAGTCTTTTATTGCAAGCCGAAAAGCTTCTTCCCTGTCATCTTTATCTTTTTGCCCATTTTGTTTCTTTCTCACCAAAGCAACAAAATGGGCATACCCCTGTAAATCCCTGCTCTTCTTCAAGAGACTTTTGTTGTGCCCTGCATTTATATTATATGCCTTGACAATAAGCTCAAGAGGGGGATTATTGTTTTCTGAACTCTTCTCAAAAGAGTGAGAAAGTTTTAGCACTGCTTTGTCTGGAAAAGGAGATGTGCCGTTATAGAACAAATAGAACTCTGGCAATGGGATTTTTAATCTTTGTGTGCCATAAAGTTCTTTACGTGGAGTCATTCTTTCGTAAATTGCAGTTATGTAAAACAAAAACCTTAGCGGCATATTGGGATTGATGGTAGACTGATGCTCGATTAAGACAACAGTTTTTCCGCCTATGGTGAATGATATGTCATTAACAATGCTTTGGGATAATTCATTTTTAAGTGTAGTAATAACTACAGGAGTTTTTTTGTCGTAAGAAGATTCTGTAAGAGCATTGTAGAGGTTACGAAGTTTATCCGGATTATTAAAGAGTGTGCAGAAAGTGTTGTCTTTATACATAGAAAGATGTTTTTTCATATATAAACAGATAACAACAATTTCTATTCAGTTGCTTCAATTCTATATAAAAACTTATCTGCGCCTTTGCGTGAGGCTTTTTCCCGCATTGCCTCCTGTCATTGCGAGCGTAGCGAAGCAATCCATAACACAAAGCAAAGTTATATGACAGGATTGCTTCGTCGCTTTGCTCCTCGCAATGACAGAATTGCTGCTTCGCGGCTCCGCGCCTTTGAGTGAGGTTTCCCCGCATTGCCATCTGCAATACGGGTGCCTCAAATAAGTACAGTGGCACAGCCGCTGCACTCACGCGGGGCATAGCCCCGCATTTCCTCCTGTCATTGCGAGCGTAGCGAAGCAATCCATAACACAAAGCAAAGTTATATGACAGGATTGCTTCGTCGCTTTGCTCCTCGCAATGACAGAATTGCGCCTTCGTGCCTTAGCGCCTTTGCGTGAGGTTTTTCCACATTTCCCCCTTGTCATTGCGAACGTAGCGAAGCAATCCATAACACAAAGCAAAGTTATATGACAGGATTGCTTCGTCGCTTTGCTCCTCGCAATGACAGAATTGCGCCTTCGCGACTCCGCGCCTTTGCGTGAGGTTTTTTCACATTTCCCCCTTGTCATTTCGAGCGTAGTGAAGCAACCCACTAAAGTGGCACGGCTGCCTGACGATGGCTATTTTAAAAATAAAAGTGTAAAATAAACCAAGGAGCAAACTTTGAATGAAAACTTACGCCGCTTTTATCCTTTGCTTTATCTGTTGCTTGCTTTTCTCGCAGGTTGCCTTTTCACAGGACTTCTCATCTGTAGACAGCGATCTGGCTCTATTGGAGAGCTTGATAGCCGATACTCTTTCGAACACGGAAGAGCAACAGAAATTATTGGACGACTTGAGGAAGAGCTTGGACGAGAAAGGGAACTTAATAGGGAATTACGAGAGCATAATAACCGGGCAAGAGAACTTGCTCAAGGACTTACAGGCGCGTCTGAACGAAATGTCCGAAACCTACAAGATGCAGTCGGCCTTATCCAGGAAATACGAGAGAAGGTCAAGATTCTGGCGGACTTTTACGCTAATAGCGATTCCGGCAACAGCGATAGCTAGCGGCAGTCTGGTGTGGGGCTTAAGCAAATAACGCAACTTGCTCTGTAGCCCTGCTGCAGGCGTCTTGTGTTGGCGCAAAAAACTTTTGACAGAAACATCAATCAGGATATAAAATACTTATAATCATAAAGGAGTATATATGCTGAAACACGATAATGAATTACGTCAGGAACTTATTGAATCTCTTCGCGGAGGAAAAGGGACAACCTTGATAACTCATCTTCTGGAAAAAGAGCAATTTCATAACAAAGGGAGACTGTTTTCACATATCAAACTCAAACCCGGAACATCCATAGGTTACCACAAGCACGAAGGCGACTTCGAGGGGTATTACTTCCTCAAGGGAAAGGGGACTTACAATGGCAATGGCAAAGAGTATCCGGTGAAGGCAGGAGACTTTACCCTTACAGAAGTGGGGGAGAGCCACGGCATAGAGAACACCGGCACAGATGATCTTGAGTTTATAGCCCTTGTTCTTTTTGAGTAAGATGATATAGACAGGGCACGGCTGCCACACTCACGCGGGGCACGCCCGACCCTTCTTGTCATTGCGAGTCGCCAAGGACGACGAAGCAATCCACTTCCCGACGAAGGAGGGATCCAGAATTGCGGCTTCGCGCCTCTGCGCCTTTGCGTGAGATTTCCCCGCATTACTATCTGCGACGAATACATCAAACAAGTACAGTGACGCAGGCGCTACAACACAAGCGGGGCATGCCCCGCATTGCCCCCTGTCATTGCGAGCGTAGCGAAGCAATCCATAACACAAAGCAAAGTTATATGACAGGATTGCTTCGTCGCTTTGCTCCTCGCAATGACAGAATTGCGGCTCCGCGCCTTTGCGTGAGGCTCTCTGCTTCCACCGGCGCAACAGAATTGCCCCGTTGCGGCTTCGCGCCTCTACGCCATATCAGTCTCCAATAATTGCTAGCATTGCCGCATGCGCTGCATAAAGACCAAACATTGCGGTAACCACAGGATAACTTCCAAGTATGCTTCGCTTTCTTCCCTTTACATCTTCCTGATCCAATTTATCGTCTTCATGAGGCAGCTTTAGTCCTGTTTTTATTGCAGGCTCTGTTGAATATATTACTGTTATCCCTTCTGTGATCCCTTTTTGTTTTAAAGAATTTCTTAATTTTTTTGCAAGGGGGCAAACATCTGTTTTTGAAATATCAGCTATTTTTATTTTAGACGGATCTTTTTTTAATGCTGCGCCCATAGAGGACACAATTGCTATTTTGTTTGCAACGCAATATGCCAGCAGATCTGCTTTGGGACCAAGGGAGTCAATCGCATCAATTACCATATCCGGTTTTTCCGCAAATATTGAATCAAAAGAATTCTTGTCTGCAAAAATATTTTTCTTGCTCACTAGGCATAATGGATTTATATCTTTTATTCTTTCTCCCATTACATCGACTTTGGGTTTTCCGACTGTAGAGTCAAATGCTGCTATGTGTCTGTTTATATTCGAGACTTCAATAACATCAAAATCCACAAGAGTAAGATGGCCTGTTCCGCACCGTGCAAGAGCTTCTGCTGCGAATCCTCCGACAGCCCCAAGTCCTATGATTGCGACTTTTTTCTTTGCGAGAATTTTTATTTTTTCATTTCCTATTAATTGTGTAAGCCTTGAAAATCTTTCCATTTTCTTCAATTGCTCCGCTTAGTTCTGTTATATCTGTTTTTAAAACTGATGCTGCCTCATTATAGACAGCCAATAATCTTTTTAAATACTTTTCACCATAGCCATCATCCGATTGGGACTGCTTTGAGTGACAGGTAAAATCTGTTTCTAGCAAAAGGCGCTTTAAATCTATTTTTAAAATAGAGTCTGCTGCTTTTTGCGAAAAAGCTCCGTATCTTTCAAGACCAAAAGAGAGATAGCCGCCAAGCTTTGTTATTGTTTTCATAACTTCGGCAGAGCCGTTATACGCATGTATAATAAATGGAGCCCTGATCCTGTTTTTTGCTTTTTGAAGTTCTTCTGCCAAAAGTCCCCATGAGCGGACGCAGTGTATTGTAAAAGGTTTTTCGCTTTTTAAAGCAATGTCCAGGCAGCTTTTGAAAATATAAAGCTGTTTATCTTTATCTGCCCCTTTAAGTTTGTCAAATCCAAACTCTCCTATAAACGCTCCTGTTTTTGCTGATACTTCTTCCAGAGTATTTATTGTTTTTTCGTCTGCTTCTGCGCTATCCCAGGGATGTATTCCGATAAAAGGTATTACTGTAAAATTGCCGCTTGCTTGCAAGGGGTGGCGATCAGAGAGAGGTGTTGCGCGCAGTTCTCCTTGTTGCTGAGCCGGCAGCGGCGCTTGTGTTTTAGGATAAGATATCCCATAGCTATGCGCCACAGGTTTACATTTGTTTTCAACGCTTATATTGGACAAGGCGTTCGCGCCGCAGCCGCTGTTTTTGGATAAAGAAAAGAGCGCCCCTTTTTCCCATAAGTTTTTTTCGCGGATATTATTAAGTATCATTCCAACAGAAATTTCCTTTTCCCAGCCCCCCCGACCTTTAGATACTTTGCTGCACTCCTCTTCTTCTGTTGATAACCGGAAGCGGGGCATCCCCGCATTGTCATCCACCCTGTCATTCCGACGAAGGAGGAATCCAGTACAGTGGCACAGTCCACGATGCACGCGGGGCATCCCCTGCTCCTCCGAACCGGGGGGCCTCAGTATGATATTTTTGGATGAAGCGTATGTGATTATTTTATCCATTACCGCGCCTGAGTCATGGGTATAGAAATGGCAATGAAAATCGTTTAATACCATAAGTAATTATACATTAGTGTTATTCCGCTGAAAAGCAGAATCCATGCGGGAATAGGTCCGATGACACCATTCAGCGGGATTTGGCTTGCGGCAAATGGGATGGCAAGCGATGATTATATTAAATTTTTCCGCGGCTGACTTTTGTTCTAAGTTTTACTTTTGCTACAGAGCAGGCGAGTTTTAGAGAGTCTGTTATATCGCTTTTTGCTTTTATTTCAACCAATCCTTTCAGAGGTGAAACAGCAACGCTTTTTACTCCTGGAACTGTTTCAAGAGCTTTTTTTAGAATTACTGCATTATCACTATTTAGAGAGTCAATAAGATAAAAATATGAGTTTTCAAACATATTATAAATATTGCATAATGCGTCTTTATTGTCAAATATAAATGTAAAACAGTGGCTTTATGTGAGAAAATATAATAGTATTTTAATTACAATTAGAAACAGGAGAGAGTATGGGATGCAATAATGAATCTGTTAATTTAAAGAATTGCAATTGCAGCTATTCCGGCTGCAGCAGGAAGGGGATCTGTTGCGAGTGCCTTAGTTATCATAGGTCCCAAAAAGAGCTCCCTGCCTGTTGTTTTCCTCAAAATATAGAAAAAACATACGACAGATCAATAAAAAAATTTATAGAGATTAATAAATAACCGTGATAGATAAAAAAGAACTTTACAATATAGCTGACTTTATATTAAACAAGGCCGATGACAAAGACCTCCATGTAATCGAAGAGGTGCTTAACCGGAGACTTGCTCAAAAAAGCAGAAGCCCGCGGGGAGTGGATATAAATCATCTTGCCCATACAACAGGAGAGACTGTCTCCAGGCAGCTTTCCGCCTCAAGAGAGCAGATAAGGGAAACTGTAACCGGGTTTGTAAAAAATATTATAAAACAACATGCTCCGGAAATAAGCGACGATGAGCTAAAAGTGCTTCTTAATGAATGGGCTCCTGATCCCGAAGCCATAAAGAAGAGAAATGCAAATAAAGAAAAAAAGCTTCCAAAAGAGGTTGTTCTCAAAATGATAGACCAGTTTTTGAGATTTAGTAACGATGAAATGTCTCTGGATGAACAAAAAGAACTTAGAGATGCTTTGCCGGATTGGCAGCAGGAGTACTGGAAAGGATTTCCTCAAAAAATACGCGCTCTTCTTACTCTTTATTTAAAAGGAAGAATTGACAGCGTAACATGCTGGCGTGAAATACAGAAGGAGTTATTTGATGAACAACAGAAAACCAAAAAAGGAAATCAGCAAGAAAATAATTCGTGATATTACCTGCTCCATAATAGATGAGATTATACAAATAAGAAGAACCCTGCACTCAAAACCCGAGATCGCGTTTAAAGAATATGAAACAGCGGCTTTTATAAGAAGCTATCTTGGAAAACTGAATTTAAATATATCAAAACCATATATAGAAACAGATACAACAGGTTTTATAAAAGGAGAAGAAGAGGGCAAAACCATTCTTCTTCGCGCAGATATAGATGCTCTTGGCCTTGAGGAAAAAACTTCTCTGGAGTGGCAATCGCGCAATAAGGGGTGCGCCCATTCATGCGGACACGATGGGCATATCGCAATATTGCTTGGCGCAATTAATGTTCTTTCGCAGCTTACAAAATATTTTAAAGGGAATGTTAAATTTGTTTTTCAACCAGCAGAAGAGGGCGGGGGCGGAGGAAGCGATCTTGTTGAAAGGGGAGTCCTGGATGACCACCCGCGGGTTGATGAGGTATATGCTCTTCACGGATGGCCGGGGGTAAAAAAAGGGAGCTTTGAAACCTGTCGCGGCGCCATGATGGCTGCGGTGGATGATTTTGTAATTGAAATAAAAGGGAAGGGTGGTCATGCAGCAATGCCTAATCTGGCTGTGGATCCGGTTGTTACGGCAGCTTATATAATAACAACCTTGCAGACAATAGTATCCAGAAATACCGATCCTGTGGAGGCGGTTGTTGTTTCGGTAACGTCGCTGCACGGAGGTACCTACAATAACGTAATTCCCGATTCTGTTATAATGACAGGAACTTTAAGATATTTTAGAAAAGAGCGGCAGGAATTTTTTAGAAACAGAATCGAAGAAATAATAAAAGGTATTTGCAATGCAAATAATGCCGATTATACTTTTGAGTTTGACCCTCGTTATATTCCGGTTGTTAATAACAGCGATAGCGTAAATTTTATTGGCAAAGTAATCAAAAATATGTTTGGAGAAGATTCGTGGTCAGACTCTGCTGTGCCTACAATGGGAGGAGAAGATTTTTCTTTTTATCTTGATAAAAGGCCAGGAGTTTTTTACAGAGTTGGCCTTGGATATGATCATCCTTCTCTGCATAACAGCTTTTTTGATTTTGATGATAATATTTTAGAGAACAGTATTCTTTCTATGTGCGCTATTGCTCTTGGCGCACTTGATTGCGATATTGTTGATTAACCCTGTCTACTCAATCTTTGATATCAAATTTTCCGATTCCGTAATAATTTGCATAATGGTATCGATCATTTCTTCGGTTAGCAAAGGGTTGTGAATTTCTTCGAGTACTGCTATTAATGTCTTTTTTGTCATCAGTATTTGTCTTTCGAGAATTCTTACGGTTCCAGGGTTCATTCTTTTATCTTCATCGTTATTTTCAAGCCATGAAGTGAATTTTTTTATAAGAGAGAGGGTTTTTTCACGTATAAAATTTTTCTTTTCTGTTAGTACGGAATCTCCCTGCTGTTCAAGTATTGTATCTGCTATGCTGCTTATCTCGGACATTTCAAAAAAATCTTCCAGGCTTATAGAGGGATTTTCCAGCAATACTTTTCCGCCGTACATAAAAGCATCGCTCATAACTTCGGAGACCATCAGAAGTTTTCTCTTTTTTGAGAGAACTGTTGTAAACCCTTTTTCGAGTCTGCTTACCCATTCGCCTGCATTGGCATTGTTTCTTTCAACTGCTTTTATAGCTGCTGTATATGTCCCCTTTTTCCAACTATCAATTCTTAAGATGAGCGCAAGATTGGAGCTTTTTTTCTTTACATCTTCAGCTTCAAATAATGGAGATAAATCATAAGCAGTAAAATAGAGATTATGCGAGGAGTAATCTTCGTGTTCAAGAATAATTTCAGAATTATCCTCTTTGTCATCTATAAGAAGAAATAAAGTATTTTCCTCTCCAAAAAGGGAATATAATGGCTTAAGAGCGCCAAGATGGGATTCTTCTGTAACTCTTTTAAGAGCTTTGCCATTTTGCGCCATTATTTTTATATTCCAGGGCATTATCATGGGATTTAGAAAAGGGAGAAACCTGTGGCCGGGAACAAGTATTTTCTTTTCCAGTTCAAAGGCAGAAAGATTGATAATAAAATACCCGCCTTTAAAAAAAGCTGCTTTGTTGGTGAAATTTGTGCTTATATTATTGGTCATAACTTTTCCTTTATCCTTTTGGATTATTTAAAAGAATATAATAATATGTTTATTCATAAAAAATAAAGATATTAATACTTTAAATCAGCATAATTGACCCATCCATCGGCAAAAACAAGCTCTTTGTCAAAAGAAGATATGTTAAAACTATAATTTTTGCTTATTTTACCTGCAGATAAGGTTATTATTTGTTTTTCGATATCAGTTATAATATCGGCTTCTAATCCGGAGAAAACACTAAAGATTTCAAAAATTGCTTCAGATTTTAGCTCAATGGCAAGCATGCCGCAATTAAACATATTTTGCCTGAAAATCCTTGCAAAACTTTCAGCCACAACTATATTTATCTCGTTTGCCTCCAATGCCCAGGGAGCATGCTCTCTTGATGACCCGCAGCCAAAATTTGTTCTTGTAATAATGGCTTTTTTACCCATAATTTTGTCTTTTGAGAAATTATCGAGTTTTAGCCCCTCCAGCAAGTAGGGTTTTAGCGCTTTTTTATCAACTTCTGTAAGATATTTTGCAGGTACAAGTTCATCGGTATTTATGTCGTTTCTGTCCAGAAACAGGACTTTGCCATTAAAGCTTTTCATTTATTTCCCCCTTCTTCGTAGAGTTTGGAGTTTGTTATGTATCCTTTTATAGCTGATGCAGCGGTTGATGCGGGGCTCATTAAATGAACCATTCCCCCATTTCCCATTCTTCCGTTAAAATTTCTGTTTGTGGTCGAGGCGCATACTTCTCCTTCCGCAAGAACTCCGTTACTCATTCCAAGACAAGCGCCGCAGGTTGGGTTTGTTACGCAAAATCCTGACTCCATAAAAATATCGATTATTCCTTCTTTAAGCGCCTGCTTGTAGATATTGGGAGTTGCGGGGGAAACTATGCCCCGCACGCTATCTGCGATTTTTTTCCCTTCAAGAACAGATGCTGCGATTCTAAGGTCTTCTATTCTTCCGTTTGTGCAGGAGCCAATATAAGCCTGATCGATTTTTGTCCCTTCCAGTTCTGTTATTGGTTTAACCTGATCGGGTTTATAGCCAAATGTTGAAAGAGGAACAAGATCCGAGATGTCGTGAACAATGATTTTATCATAAGTTGCATCGTTATCAGATATAAGTTTTGAAAAATCTGCGGCCGCATCTTTTGGGGAACCATATTTATCTTTTATAAATTCCCACAAATATGTTGCTGTTTTTATGTCTGGATAGCATATGCCGGATGTTCCGCCTGCTTCGATCGCCATGTTGCATAATGTCATTCTCTCTTCCATACTCATGTTGTCGACAACAGTTCCTGTAAATTCTATAACTTTGCCTGTAGCGCCGTTTACGCCTAATAGTTTAATTATTGAAAGAATTACATCTTTTGAGTAAACCCCTTTTTTTAAATTCCCTTTGATTTCTATTTTTATTGTTTTGGGCTTTTGAAATCTGCATACCCCTTTGTGTATTCCAACAGCAAGATCTGTTGTTCCTACTCCTGCTGCAAATGCCCCAAAAGCTCCGTGAGTGCAGGTATGGGAATCTCCCATGATTATTGTAAATCCCGGGCGCACAAAACCTTTTTCCGGGAAAAGGGCATGGCAGACTCCGTTTCTCCCAATATCAAAAAAATCTTTTATTTTGTGTTTTTTGGACCAATTCCTGAGTATTAACCCCTGCTTTGCTGTTTCTGAATCTTTTGCAGGAGAAATATGGTCAATTACTGCTTTGATTTTATCCGGATCAAAAACTTTCTCCATTTTTCTTTCCATGAGATCAAGTATTGCCGTAGGAGTTGTGATTTCATGGCAGAAAACAGCGTCCAGTTTTATTACAAAAGTTTCTTCTGCGGGCTGGTCAATTATATGAGACTCAAATATTTTTTCAGCTATAGTTTTTCCCATAGTTGACTCCTTATGGTTGGTATGGTTTGGTTCGCGGTAAAAGTTATTATGCTGCAGCTTTGCGCCTTCGTGATATAATTATTGTATCATAAATTTTTATTTTTGTTAGCTTTTATAAGGCTGGTTTTTGTGATAAATTTGGAAGTCCGTGAAACCTGTGGTAATCCGCGGACAGGTGATAATTTGTGGCAATCCGTGGTAATTCGTGACCGGTGGTAATCCGAGAAAATCCGTGACCGGTGGCAATCTGCTGGCAGGCGGTAATCTGTGGACTGGCGAATCCGTGGCAATCCATGGTAATTCGTGATCGGTAGTAATCCGCGAAAATTTGCGATAATCCGTGAGAATTCGGAAAGGAAATATTTTGAATTATTTTTTATCAGAAAAAAATTTTTATAAAATAGCTTTTGTTTTTATCATAGCATCAATTTTTACTGTAGCAGCGCAGGATGCGGTGCCCAATAACAGTTTGAGTCCCAAAATTACTCTTTCCCGCTCATCTGTTATAAGTATGATAACTATTTATCCCGGAGATCAAATTTATTCCCTTTTTGGGCATAGCGCTTTCCGTGTTTATGATCCTGAAAACGGAATTGACCGGATGTATAACTATGGGACATTTGATTTTACAGATGGTTTTTTTGTTCTGAAATTTATAGAAGGCAAACTTGATTATTATCTTGATATTGATTCTTTTCAAAGAGCTGCCCGTTATTATTCAAATAACGAAAAAAGAAAAATTTATGAACAGGTTCTTGATTTTGATTTAAAACAACAGCAAGCCTTATTTGATTTTCTTGAGAAAAACGGAGAACCGGAAAACAGGGTATACAGATATGATTTTATATGGGATAACTGTTCAACTAGAATTGCATATGCAGTTGATAAAACTTTTCCGGGTCTTGTGGATTATTCCGCATATAAAGGATCAGAAGAAAGTTTCAGAAAAATGATAATCTCCTACCTTGGCGAAAAACCATTCACAAATTTTGGAATACAGCTTGTTCTTGGAAAACGTACAGACAGGCTTCCTGTTGGGCATGAACTTTTTTTTCTTCCGATTTATATGAAAGAAGCTTTTTCTGCTGCTGTAATGAAAAATGAGAAGAATGAAACAGTTCCTCTTATTCTTAAAGAATCAATGATCGCTTCTCCGGAGAGAGCTTTTGAGAAGAAGCCCGATTATCCGTTTTTTATTTTTTTATATGTTTTAATAATTTATTTTGTTTCGCTTGTTTTGCAATATCTAAAGAACAGATCCGGTAAAGATTCCTTTATTTTAAAATTACCTGGTATTGTCTCTGCGTTATGCGAAGGTTTTGTTTTTCTTGTTACCGGCATAATAGGCCTTCTTATTACTTACCTGTGGTTTTTTTCGTATCATAGTGTAACAGTTTCAAATTTAAATTATTTGTGGTGTAACCCTTTAAACCTTATGCTCTTTGCTGGAATATTTATAAAGCGAAAAGGGTTTGCGCTTTTGAATAAACTTTCTCTTGTAATGTGCCTGGCATATCTTGTTTGCATTGCTGCCGGAGCGCAGTATCCCCTTCCTTCTTTTTTCTTGATTGTGATATTTTTGATAATGGCAAATCTTAAAAAGTGCGGAAAGTTTCAAGGATAAGGAACGTAGTTAATCTCAATAGAATAATCCGACGCTTTTAATAACAGTTCAATGCCTGAATAGCCTGTTTTACTTATTGCGATCTCTTCGGTATGGTAATTGCTGTTTGGGTAATATGCGGAATCCGGAGCAGTTGTCGCTGATGTTGGTGTAGGGCGATACACTCTCTGGCTGCCTAATGTGCTTAGAAAAATCATATTCGCGGAACTTGACATAACATAATTGAGGTTGGGGCGATCCCAGAGCAGCCCTTTTCCTCCCAGACCTGTTCCGTTTGATTCAACAATATTTACGCCATGCACGCGATTTCTGCCGGCATTTACCTTGTTTGCGTTGGAGAGTGGAACAGGCGTTCTCCAGTATTTTGTAATAATATTTTCATTTATATGGGTAATAAGAATTCCGGATGCAGGAACAAATTTTTTCCCCACTCCGAATGCTTGTGTTTTTCTTTCAAGCAACAGGTATTGGGTTGCATTATTTGCGTTATTGGTATCAAGAGGGATTTTATATGCTGTCTTTCCAGCTTCAATATCCAATATGTTGGGTATGGTTTCTGTTACTGTTGTTTTATTATATGGTCTTATTGTAATCCAGTCTGTTCCTAAAAAAGCGCGTTCCCATGCAAGAAGAGGCGCAGGGTCTTCTCCTGTGCCATTGTCGCCCCAGCTTCCATGTGACATAAGGCTCCAATAGCCAATGCCAAATGTTTCTTCGGATGTGTCGTAGAGATCTGGAAGCCCAAGCACATGGGCAAACTCATGGCAGAATACCCCTATTGACGCATCTCCGGGATCATAATTATATTCAGGCTGAATTGTGTAACGGTTAATCCATACGCCGTCAACACGAATGGCTCCGCCTCCATCGCCGGATATTTTTGCGGAATTAAGATCCCAACTGTGCGACCATATCGCGTCTTTGCTGACGCCCCAGAATTCTTCTCCCTGGCCCGCGTGAACAATAATTACACTGTCTACATAGCCGTCTTTGTTGTTATCATATATGGAAAAATCTTTAACTTCTTTGCTTGCAATTGCAAGCTTGACTGCTTCGCCTACAAATTGCGCCGGATAGCTGTCTGCTCCGGAACTTTTATTTCTGCCGTAATATTGCCACCCTTTGGAGACCCTGAAAGGACCGACAATGTCAAAATTAAGAATAAGTTTTCCGTTAGACATATCTTCCCAATATTTTTTCATTGTAAGAGGTACCGGGTTTTTAGCATCGCTTGCGCCAAGAACATTTTTAAATACATTAATAATATCATTTGTTTGGAAGTGCAGAGGATCGCCGGGATTTATTTTTGCGCTGTCGTTGTCGAAACAGCTTGATATTACCAGCAGATAGGCAGTTAAAAGGATATAACGTTTTCTGGCTTTAAACAGAATTTGAACTATTAAAAATATCAATAGAAGCGCAGGGATAATGTAGCCCGATTTGTTTTTGGGATTTAATGGAGTTCCTGATATTGGCTGCTCGGCAAGACTTGCGCCGAAATCAGCAAGTATAACAAGGAGGTTCATTTTTACTTCTCCGGAAAATTCCGGAGCTCTTGCCGGAGATCTCATCATGGAGTTGTAAAGAGGCTCTTGCGCGCTATCCGGAATTCCGTTTATTTCTCTTCCTGTATGGTTTGTGTTTTTGGGATGCGGAGGCATTGCGTTTGCAACAAACGCGATAAATAGCGCCAGAAAAAGAGTAAAAGCTATTTTTTTAAAAACCATTGCCATCTATAAATCCGCCTTTATAGTTTTAAGAGAAATAACGTCAATACGGTAACTTCTGTTAAAAGGAGCTATAATGTCTCCTTTGCTTGATGGTATGCATGAAAAACTTGTTATATACCCCAATTCCTGATTATATGAAATTTTAAATTCAAACGGGAAATTGTCTTTGGCATTAAGGCTTTCCCTTGCTTTTTTAAACATATTTTCTATGGTAAATGATTCAATGGAATCATTCGAAGATGTTTTTTTTTCGAAGCTGGTTGTCCAGTTTTGGACAATATTATTTTTTACTGTCATTGTAAGTTGTTCCGGCGGAAAAGCTGCTCTTGAATAGACTATCTCTTGTGTATAATTTTTTATCTTGCTCTTTTTCCATTGTTTTTCGTATTTTGATAATTCTTTTATTTCTGCGGAATTATTTTTTTCCTTACTGCCAAAGGCAAAAAGCGCTGCGGGAAAATATAATAAAATAATCAGTATGATAAAACTTTTTCTGATCAAGAAGCCCCTCTTAATGGTATGCTCCAATTTTTGTCGCTTGATTTTAAAAACCATAAAATAGTTTGTTTTATAAATTATAGCATTTATAAATAATTTATGATACTGATATTTATTGATATTTTAAGGTGTTCTGTCCAAATCGCTATATTGTGGATATATATGGAAAGGCTCTAGTTATTATGATCTGTAAAAAAAGTTTTTAAAATAGGCTGGAGTCTTTTTCTTGACCAGAGAGTTTCTCCTAAATAATAAGCCCTGATCCTTCGCTTGGTTGAGGCAGGAGTGTTGGAAGCAGTCGCCCCGCAGGATCGTCCCGGCATCCCGCTGGAAAATTGCATGGCGCCCCCCGACATGTTTGACGGAATCGGAAACAGTCTGCCGCCGCTCTTTTGCAAATAAAAATATATCTTGTCAAGAAAAGAAGAATCATTTCCAAAAAGAATAAGCTCCCGTTTAAATTGCGTATCTGCATAGGCAATCATTATAACAAGTATATCAAGTGAGTTTTCAATATAATATTTATTTATTTCTTCGGGCAGGCTGCTATCTTTTTTTAACCAATCTTTAAGCGAGATACCAACAGAAGAGAACCCTGTTTTTTTTCTTCCCATAATCCACTCTTTATAATCTTTGCGCAAAATATCGCGGCTCGATAAATCAGATATATTATGCTTTTCTATGGAAAGATTTTTAAAAAGTTCGGCTCTGTTGATTTTATATTCAGTTATAAGATAGTTGGAAATTTTTACATCTTTTTCTGTTGTTTTTCCTGATCTGAATGAAAGGTTTGAAGTGTCGAGCAATATGGCGCCTGAAAGAATAGTCGCGCTCTCTTTATCAAGTAAAGATTGCTTTTCGTTTATTATTTTTTCCCCTACAAGCGTTGCTGTTGAACCTGTTTTTTCAATTGTTTTAATAACGTTATTATAAGTTTTTTCATCGGTATGATGGTCTATTACTTCTTCAATGTAATTGGAAAAGGCTTCCTGCTTATGGCTGATTTTATTGTGGTCTACAAGAATTAATTTTAATTTTCTTTTTTCTGCCAGCTCTTTAAGGTTTATCTGATCAAAAAAAATAAGATTTTCGGGTTTGATTCCTGTTAGAGAAAAAAGATAAATAGCCTCTTTTCTGAGCCGCAAATCTTGTTCCAAAATATTTATAACAGGTATAAATATTTCTTCTTTTTTTGTATTACAGGCTTCTTTAAAAAAAGCATAAACAATTGATGAAGCTATTGAGTCAATGTCTGCAGCTTCGTTTCCAATAACAACATGTATTATGCTCTTGGCAGAGAAATTTGACTTTGAGACAGAAAGATAATTATTAAGGTTTGTTAACCCCATGTGCTCGCCCTTCATGCAATTTTATATATATTGTTAATGTGCACGATGAAGATGAAATTGTCAAGAAGGGGGATTAAGGCACTTATAAACATAATTGACATCCATTTTCTTGGTGATATAATTGTAAGAATGAACAGCACAGAACAGAACACTGCGGCATGGATGCCACGATCTTACACAGGGTGGCGATCAAGCGCGAGTTGTCGCGATAAAACACAGCACACTGCAGCATGGATGCCGCGTCTTGCGCGGCGACAGGGATGTCGCGATAAAGCGCAAGGGCACAGCACAGCACAGCACAGCACAGCACAGCACAGCACAGCACAGCACAGCACAGCACAGCACAGCACAGCTAATTTTATGCTGGTTTAAGTTTTGTCAAGTCGAAAGTCAACATTTTACTAACATTTTTCAGAACAGTGTAATTTTATTTCCACAAACTATTAAAAGTTTATCTCATTTTATAACAAATTTATGGTTATTTCCCATTGGGAATAGCCTGATTTTTTATTGCCTTTGGAGGCAGATATCACCCGTGATCATCATGGAAAAGAGGGTTTTTTATGCAGAAGTTTTATAAGGTTTTCGGAATTGCTGTAATAACAACGATACTTCTATTTATGGCTGCCAGTTGTGGAGATGCCGGTGGAGGAGGTGGTTCTGGCAACACTAATGGTGGTGGAGATCCTGTTCTTTACGGAGTTATAAAAATAAATGGGGAAGCAGAGGTTGGTGAAACCCTTGAAGCTCAAATATTTGTTATTGATGGAACAGGAAGCCCTATTTCCCCGGGAACCCCTATTTACCAGTGGAAAAGAATAGAAGGTGAAACTGTTACAGATATTGGCACCGGAGGAGGCCCTACCTACGAGTTGTCAGAAGACGATATAGGCGCGGTAATTATTGTAACTGTACGCTATGCCGGCTATTCAGGAATTCTGACCAGTTTTCCAACCAATGTTGTTACAGACCCAAGTCTTGACCCATTTAGTGCAAATGTAACAATTGACGGAATAGCCAAGGTGGGAGAGATCCTTACTGCCAATGTTTCTGGTGAAAGCGGGACATCGGGAAATCGTATTTACCAGTGGAAACGGGGCGATAGTGCAGGTGCTGTAGATACAAACATTCCGAGTGCAAATGGAGACACTTATGTTCTTGCAGCCAGTGATTTTGGAAAATATTTTACTGTAACAATAAGTTATACCGGTAACTCAGGCGAAAAAGTAAGCGCGCCAAAAGGGCCTGTTACTGCTGACCTTATAGGTACTGTAACAATAACTCAAGTTAGTCAAACCCTTACTGCCAATACCAACGCTCTTGTCCTTGTTTCTGGTGAGAACAGTGAATCTTTTTCATACCAATGGAAACGGGGCGGTACCTCAGAAAATGTAAACACAAATATTGATGATGCAACCGGAAATACCTATGTACTAACAACTGCTGATATAGATCAATATATTACAGTAACTGTAGGTCGCACTGGTTATTCTGTAGACAGCAGTATAACCAGCCCGCCTCTTTTTATAGCTATAGCAAATCTGCCGGAATTTAGCGCAACTGTAACAATTGACGGAACAGCCAAGGTGGGAGAAACCCTTACTGCCAATGTTTCTGCTGAAAGTGGGACATCGGGAACTCGTATTTACCAGTGGAAATGGTGCGATAGTGCAGTTGGTGTATATGCAAACATTCCGGGTGCAAATGGAGAAACTTATCTTGTTGAAGGCAGTTATTTTGAAAAATATATTACTGTAACAATAAGTTATTCTCTTAACTCAGGCGAAAAAGTAAGCGCTGCAAAAGGTCCTGTTACTGCTGACCTTACAGGTACTGTAACCATAGATGGAACAGCTCAGGTCGATCAAACCCTTTCTGCCAATATAGATGGTCTTATTCTTTATGAGAGCAGTAAATCTTTTTCATACCAATGGAAACGCTACGAGAACGAGACCAATGCCACGCAAGATAAAGATGGTACAATTATTGGAACAAGTGCTACATATACGCTGGTTACTGCTGATATAGATAGATACATTACAGTAACTGTAAGCCGCAGTGGTTATATAGGCAGTATAACCAGCGCCCCTCCTCGTCTTATAGCAAATCTGCCGGAATTTAGCGCAACTGTAACAATTGACGGAACAGCCAAGGTGGGAGAAACTCTTACTGCCAATGTTTCTGCTGTAAGCGATGCATTGGGAACTCGTAATTACCAGTGGAAATGGGGAAGTAGTGCAGGTGCTGTAAATACAAACATTCCGGGCGCAAATGGAGAAACTTATGTTCTTCAAGACAGTGATTTTAAAAAATATTTTACTGTAACAATAACATATACAGGTAACTCTAACTCCAAAGTAAGCGCTCCAAAAGGGCCTGTTAAAGCTGACCTTACTGGTACTGTAACCATAAGTGGAACTCCTCGGGTCGGTTATACCCTTACTGCCAATATCAGCGCTCTTGTCCTTGTTCCCGGTGAGAACAGTGAATCTTTCTCATACCAATGGAAACGGGGAGAAAGTACAGCAGCTATAAATGAAGATATTGGAACAAACGCTACATATACTCTGGTTACTGCTGATAAAGATCAATACATTGCAGTAACTGTAAGCCGCAGTAGTTATGACAACAGTATAACCAGCGCCCCGACTCTTCCTATAGAGCCACCGGAATTTAGCGCAACTGTAACAATTGACGGAACAGCCAAGGTGGGAGAAACTCTTACTGCTAATGTTTCTGGTGAAAGCGGGACATCGGGAACTCGTAATTACCAGTGGCAACGGGGCGATAGTGCAGTTGCTGTAGATACAAATATTCCGGGCGCAAATGGAGCCACTTATGTTCTTCAAGACAGTGATTTTAAAAAATATTTTACTGTAACAATAACATATACCGGTAACTCTGGTTCTAAAGTAAGCGCGCCAAAAGGTCCTGTTACTGCTGACCTTACGGGTACTGTAACCATTGATGGAACTGCTCAGGTTGACCAGACTCTTACTGCCATTACCAGCGCTCTTGTCCTTGTTCCTGGTGAGAGCAGTGAATCTTTTTCATACCAATGGAAACGGGGAAATAGCGCAGGTGCTGTAGATACAACCATTACAGAAGCAAACGGAGTTACATATGCGCTGACTTCTGCTGATCTTCATAAATACATTACAGTAACTGTAGGCCGCAGTGGTTATGGAAACAGTATAACCAGCGCACCAACTTCTTATATTGAAGGCCCTACACTTATTGGAACAGTAACTATTAATGGATATGCCATGGTTGGTAAAACTCTTTCAGCTATAGTTGCAGGCAGTAATGGCGCAGGGACACCTGCTTACGAATGGAAACGTAGCGGTGGAACTAAAATTGGCACAGACAGTACAAGTTATGGCATACAATCTGGCGACATTGGTTCAACGATTACAGTAAGTGTAAGTTATTCCGACAATTATGGCAGTATAACCAGCGCTCCAACTGCATCTGTTATAACTCCGGGCAATGGAACGATGGGCGACCCATTTAAGGTTTATAATATTGAGACTCTGCAAAAGGTTGGAAGCAATACAGATGGATGGACACTCTCTGCTTACTACAAGCAAATCGCGGATATTGACCTTAACAGTATATCTAACTGGGATCCTATTGGAACATCCGGAACCCCATTCACAGGCAACTATGATGGAAACAATAAAACTATTTCAAACCTTAAAATAAATAGTCCTGGTTATGATGACCAAGGTTTGTTTGGATTTACCGATGTAAGCGCAGTATTAAAAAATATTGTGCTCAATAATATAAATATTACAGGCAAAGATAATATTGGCGGAGTAGTGGGTAGAAATTCCGGTAAAGTGCAAAACAGCTCAGTATCTGGTACTGTCAAAGGAAATAATGAAATTGGCGGAATAGCAGGAGTCAACAGGCTCGGTGATAGCATAATAGAAGATTGCTATTTTATATCAGGCACTATTACCAGCACCGGTGATTGGGATGCCGGCGGAATAGCAGGAAGCAATAGCGGAGGATTGATACAAAGATGTCATGTTACAGGAAATGTTAATGCTGTTGATGGTGCCGGAGGAGTGACAGGAGTTCAAAATAGGGGAGCAGTAATGCGAGAGTGCTCTTTCACTGATGGCACTGTCACTGTCAATTCTGGTAGTGGTACTGCCGGTGGCTTGGTAGCATGGAATGGCTCAGGTGCAACCAGCGATTATACTCCCGGCATAATAGAAAACTGCTATGCCAGTGGCAATGTTAGCGGAAATATTGTTGGCGGAATAGCTGGGCGTAATCAGAATAATGGAAGTATAATAGAAAACAGCTATTATGCCGGAGGAACATTGGAAGGTAATACTGTCGGCGGAATAGCTGGGCGAAACAGGATGAATGGCTTAATACGAAACTGTTATTCTATTACAGGGATCTTGGATGGTGGTGTTGTCGGCGGAATAGTTGGGTCTAATTATTATTACACTGAAGGTAGCGAAAGTGGTGGTGGCATAGTAGAAAACTGTTATTCTACCATAAATATTACCGGAGGTACTGTTGGCGGAGTGGTAGGAATCAATTCTGCAAGTACAGTACAAAACTGTTATTCTACCATAAATATTACCGGAGGTACTGTTGGCGGAGTGGTAGGAATCAATTTTGATGATGGCATAGTACAGAACTGTTATTCTACCGGTGATATTAATGGTAGTTATGGCAATGTTGGCGGAGTGGCGGGAAATAATTCTGCAAGTACAGTACAAAATTGTGTAGCGCTAAATCCTGGTGTAACTGGAGGAGTCGGACGCATAGGATATAGCGATGTTACTGCTACATTATCCAGCAACTATGCGCGTTCAGATATGGAGGTTAATGGCAGTACCATTACATCCAGCGATGCGGATAGTGAAAATGGCAAGGATATTACATCCACAGAATATTATACCACAAGTTGGTGGACAACATCCGGCAATTGGAAGACTACCGGAGGCGCTTCAGCGTGGAGCACAACAATTTGGAACATAACAAATGGAAAACTTCCTACATTAAAAAATGTTGGCGGAACACAAAACCCAACACCGTAAAACTAAGTGGTGTGCTTCGCATCAGCGAAGCGCACCGCATACTACATTCTATAGGGGTGTACAATTGTACTCTCCTATAGAATTATAAGTTCAATTTTCACAGTCAAATGCATCCGGTAAACTAAAAATATACTTGCAATTATACTATCCTTATAATATATCAATTGTGTAGGTATATTGTGCTGTAAATATAGCAATGCGCAGAACGGGGTACACTTAAAATGGAGAAAATTACTAAAAAGAACAATACATCAATCTCTAAGTGGGCAAAAAACAATACTAAGAACCCTTTTAACGGAGAATATCAGGAAAGTTATTTTATATTATTCGGATTAGTAAAAGATGATGCGTTATCCAGACCTGAAAAAGTATCATTTGAAAATGATATAAAGAGAAAAAAAATATAATATTTTAACGAATATCAGGATTGTTTATTGAAGATTGGACAATATAGTATAAAGTTAAAGGAAGAAAAGTGGAAAATAAAACCGAAAAATCAAATATTGCAGGAGTTCTCCTTTCGCTCTCAGGCGCTTTTATATTCAGCTTTGATACTGTTTTAATAAGGCTTGCATCTGTATCTTCATGGCAAGTTGCTTTCTGGAGAGGCCTTTTTGTTATTATTCCAATAAGCCTGATTCTTTTTATTACGGAAAAAACAACTGTTTTTGCAAAGATAAAACAGCAAGGGTTCCCTCTTGTCCTTTCCGGAGTTCTGTGGGGAATATCGGGTTTTCTTTTTGTAACTGCCGTAAAGCATACTATAGCGGCAAATGTTTTGGTAATGATAAGCCTTGCTCCTTTTTTTGCAGCTATAGCAAGCTATATATTTCTAAAAGAAAAAATAAAAAAAGGGACTCTGTTCCTTATTATTCTTTGCGCAGTGGGAGTCTTCATAATATTTTACGGCGACATAGGGAGAGGAACTCTTTTTGGCAATTTTATAGGACTTCTTGTCCCTGTTACAACAGGAACAAATCTTGCATGGATGCGAAAGAATAAAAATATAAGCAGGATGGGAGCAGTAATAATAGGGGGTTTTACTACTGCTTTTATATCATCCTTTTTTACATTGCCACTTACTGTGCCTCCTGCAAAATCGCTTATCTATCTTTCGCTTCTTGGGCTTATTGTTGTTCCATTTGCGCAGCTTTTTTTATCCATAGGGACAAGATCTTTGCCTGCTTCCAAGGTTGCGATTATGATGATGATAGAAACTGTTTTGGGGCCTGTCTGGGTATGGCTTTTTATCGGGGAGATCCCTCCGGCAAGAACATTTCTGGGTGGAGCTCTTATACTTACAGGAGTAACGATAAATTCTTTTCAGAGTGTGAATCAAAAACCGGAGGCTAAAAATGGGTAAAACAGAACAAGAGACAAAATTATACCTTGTAAGGCATGGCGAAACAGTATGGAACGTAGAAGATAAAATGCAGGGGGTTAAAGACAGCCCTCTTACGGAAAAGGGAATTGATCATGCGCGCAAACTTGGCAAGACACTTAAAAACCTTTCCATGGAGATAAATAAAATTTATTCAAGCGATCTTGGGCGAGCTTTTGACACAGCCAAATTGATAGGAGAATCTCTTGAACTTGATATATATAAAGATGAAAGATTGCGCGAAAGAAATATGGGAATATTTGAAGGTTATAGCTGGGATTCTGTAAAGGATCATTTTCCGGAGGAATTTGCAAAAACTGTTTCAGATGATAATGACTATAGAATTCCCGGGGGCGATACAAAGGCTGAATATATAGAACAGGTTTCTTCTTTTCTTGATTATGTGGGCAAAGAACATGAGGGGAAAAAAATTCTTGCAGTAACACACAGGGGATTTATTGGTTTTGCATTAAGAATAGTTTTATCTATCCCTTTTAATGCGAGAATGGGAATAATTGTAGGAAATGCTGTTCTTGCGGGATTTGTTTTTCGCAAGGGCAAATGGATGCTTGACAGGTTTGGGGATATATAAATTAACTCTTCCATACAGCAAATAATTGTTATGCTTTCGGGTATCGTATAAACCGCTTTTATAATATCCGCGCTCTCTGGCAAAAGAATCTGCAACTCCCAAAGCAAGGGAGCTGCTGGTAGTAGTAATAAAATCATCATTATCCCATATTGTAAGAAGGCAAATTGGGTTTTTACAAACACAAATAGCAATCCTAAAATTAGAGACAATGACTTTTTCATTATTTTATCCCTGTTGCAAGTTGCCAATCATAATGCGCAGAGAGGTATTCAAAACCAATGTTTGCGAAATTAAGCCATACCATGTCCAGCTTGTCCTGTGCATCCATAACATTAAGATATGTTGCCTGTCCGTTTGAATAGGCTGTCTGGGCCAGTGTTACTGCCCTGCGTGCGGTTTCTACTGTTCGATACGACGATTCAATGCGCTGGTTGGAATCTTCAAGCCTGAGAAGCAACTCAAGAATCTCGCTCTCAATTGCTGTTTCTCTTTGCGATAAAGCAATAGCTGTTCTTTCCTGCTGCAATTTTGCGGCTTTCATGCGAGCCAAACGGGCGCCGCCGGTAGAGATGGGTATTTTTACAATGATGCCAAGAGCTGCGGAATTAAAGTCGTAATCTCCTGTAAGAGAAGATTTGTTTCCCATGCCGCCCAGTGCATAATTAAGCGAAGCGGAAACTTCTGGCAAGAATGCTTTTTGAGCTGCCTTACGCTCAACATCATTTAAATCGCGTGACAACAAAAGAGCGTTGTAATCAGCCCGGTTTGAAAGAACAGCGCCCAGGGTTGGAGTTTCCGGTATTTCCGGTAAATCATTATGTTCCTGAGTTAGTGTTATATATTCTGTATGAGGGATTCCCGCAAGATCGCGAAAGGCAAGCAAAACCAGCTCGCTGTTTTTTTTCGCTTCCATGACAGCATCGGTTTTTGTTCTCCAGTCAACTTCTGCCAGCAGCAGATCCATCTCTGTAGCTGCGCCAACAGAATGTCTTCTTTGAACACGCTGATACTGTTCCAGGCTAAAGTGCTCAGAGGACTCCCGTATTTCAACAACAAGAAGGACAAGCTGCGCCCTGGCATAAAGTTTTTTTGCCGCGCAAAAGATAACCTGCCGCGCTGCCTCGTATGACTGCTCGCGTATGGCTTGCCCAAGTTTTGCTTTATTGTAATTTGATATTGCGCCGGCGCTGTATAAAATTTGACTTATCCCAATTCCAAGATTCAATTCATTGTCATAATTGGTGCGGACATCCTGATAAACAAGCTGGCCTCCACCGGGCTGTGAGGCAACTGGCATGGATTGAAGCCGTTCGGTAAGATTCCTGTTATATCCACCCTGCAAACCAGCATGCGGCAGAAACATAGACCTTGACAGAGCAATGTCGGTTTTTGTCAATTCTATATCTTTAAACATCACTAACAGATCCGGATTGTTTTTCTCCACCATAGCGAGGTAAGTTGTTAAATCATACTCTTCGGCAGAGACAATAACTGCCGGTAAAAACATAATGCTAAAAAAGATTACGCACAACAATATTTTTTTCATTTGGATTCTCCTTATTTTTTTCTGTTCAGAACAAATTCAAGACAGGGAATAAGCCAGAGGGTCATGACCATTGATGAGATGATTCCTCCGAATATTACAACTCCCATGGGCTGCCTCATTTCCGCAAGAGAATTGCCTACGCCCAATGCCATGGGAATAATTCCCATAATAACTGCGATATTGCTCATAACAATTGCTTTTAACTTCGCGGGGCAGGCATTGATCAATGCATCCTGAACATTCATGCCGCTCTGTCTGAGCCGTTTGTAATGATCCAGCAACAGTATTGAATTATTTGTTACAATACCTATCAGCATGACAATTCCTATCATGGCAATAGTATTAAGCACTGTATTGGTAAGGAGGCATGCTGCTGTAACTCCAATAATGGAAAGTGGAACAGAGGTAAGGATATACAATGGCTGAACTGCGTTTTCAAGAAGTACAGCAAGAAGTATGTACATTAACAGTATAGCGGTGATAAACACGATCCCCATGCTTATCATGGATTCACTCATTGAGTCTGAAAGTCCTGCCTGACTTATTGTGTAACCGGTCGGCAAATCGATTTCTTCTGCTGCCTTCATTACTTCGGAAAGTACGCCGCTCTGTGTATAACCCGGCAGAATATCTGCGGTGAATTCAATTGCCTGCAGTTTGTTTACTCTCATGATCATGTTATAGCCATTTTCAAAATAGACATCTGCATATCTGGACAACGGGAAGATTCCTGAATTAGTAACAATGGGAATATTTCGTACATCCTGAATATCCTGTAAACTCTCGCTGCTCATTTTTACCCGTATGTCGTATTCTGCGCCGCCATCCCTGTAAGTGGTGCTGACAACTCCATCGATCGCAAAACGGAGACTCATAGCTACTGTTTGTACTGTAAGGCCATCCTGTAAAATCTGTTTGCGATTCGGTTCAAAAACAAGTTCCTGTTTTCCGGCTTTGGTGTTTATTGCTGCATTGGTAATGCCGGGTACTGTTGCAATTCTGTTTCTGAGCTTGTTTCCAAGGTCAGAGAGAATCGCGCTATCTGTTCCTTTTAGATAAAGGTCAATGGGAGCGCCTTCGGCAATAACTATTTCCGATGGAGCAGATACTTTAATAACAGCGCCAGGAATATTTGAAAGGGTTCTTGTCATGGCTGCAGCCATACCATCATTACTTATGCTCCGCTGTTTTTTTGGAACAAGGGATATTTCCATTAATGCGACGCTTACGTCCCTGTTCAATGAGCCGGAGTTTCCAAGAGTCGTAAGGATACTCTTTACTTCGCTGTAAGCAGCAAGCCGTTTTTCGATTTCCACGAGCAGTAATGCTGTCATATCAAGACTGCTTCCCTGGGGTAGTTCTACGCTTACCTGTATTCTGCCACCATCGCTTTTTGGAACCATTTCCATTTCAATCAGCGAAAATCCCATGATGCTTAAAACAAAAGCAATAAAGACCGCTGCGATAAACGCAATGGAGCGCTTTTTTTGTGCAACAAAAAAGGCTATTGATTTTCCATATAACTCTTCAAGTTTTATAAATAATGCATCCAGTTTTTGTCCAAGTTTTCCGGGCTGTTTTGTTTTTGCGGATAAA
>Ga0123353_10001922_pt1 | contig 25557 bp, 23 predicted proteins | sample TergutLab28metaG_3_FD_92763 | JGI IMG/M metagenome (GOLD analysis project Ga0123353, IMG submission 92763) | Labiotermes labralis P3 segment gut microbial communities from Petit-Saut dam, French Guiana - Lab288 P3 | ecosystem: Host-associated > Arthropoda: Insects > Digestive system > Gut ...
CATGCGCCCCCAACCACAGCCCCCGTCATTGCGAGCGCACGAAGCAATCCAGGCCCCCACCATTCTACACTTTACATTTACACGTGATAATTAATAATTCATAATGCATAATGCAGAAATTGCTTAGCATGCGCCCCCAACCACAGCCCCCGTCATTGCGAGCGCACGAAGCAATCCAGGCCCCCACCATTCTACATTCTACACTTTACACTTACAAATGGGATGACTATATGAGAGCAACATTTTTTGGAATCGAAATAGGAAAAACAGGCATAATCAAAAGCCAGATAGGACTCGACGTCACAGGCCACAACATAGCAAACGTTGACACGAGAGGATATACGCGGCAGCGCATAGTCGGCACGGCGTACGACCCGTTCACAACAATAGGCAGAGCCCTGCCGGTCGTGCAGGCACGCGTCGGATTCGGCACAAGGGTGCTCATCCATGACCAGATACGCTCCGCATACCTCGACAGGCGCTTTCGAACAGAAAACACGATAAACGCCTACTGGCAAAAACGTACAGAAAGCTTTACCTACGTCGAATCATACTTTGACAACGTGAAAGCGGAGACAAGCATAAACTACAGCATCGAGAAGTTTTTTGAAGCGATCAAAATCCTCGCCGAAGACACGGTCGAAGGCTCGCCGCGCAAGCTTCTGCAAACCACGGCGCAGGACCTTGTTCAGCAACTGGGTTCGATCTACGACGGGCTTGTAGACCTCCAGGAGATCCAGAACAAAGCCGTTGAAATCACAGTTGGCGAAATAAACAGAATAGCCGAGGAAATCAAAGAACTCAACAAGGTAATATACGGGTTCGAAGTCACAGGGCATATAGCGCTCGACCTGCGCGACAAACGCAACCTGCTCCTTGACGACCTTTCAGCCATTATCGATATAGAATACAGGGAAGAACGAGGCGGATATGGCGGCACGATCCTGATAGTCGAAACAGGCGGCAGGGAACTCGTCAACCATGACAGGACCATAAAGCTCGGCGTCAGGGAAGTCGTCAACCCAATCCAGGACGAGGCTCCCGTTTGGCAAGTACACTGGGTTGGAAAAGGAGGCTCCTGGGGCATATCATTGGTCGGAGACGACGGGCAAACCGTTAATCTGGACCTCATCGGCGTAGACCCGAACGACCCGAACTCGGCAAGTGACATAATAGCGGAAGTCAAAGATTTAGTAGACTTGATCTTAGCCGGAACAGCGGATGATGATGACATTGACCGCCTGAAAGAACTGGTCAAAAACGTTGACATTAACGAAGACGACGAAGTAACGATCGGCGGAGTAGCCATCATAGGCGATGCGGAGCTGATGGAGAGACCCATCCCCGCAGCTTTTATGCCCAACAGCGGCGAACTGAAAGCATATATCGACATGCGTGACAACGCAGGCATCGACCTACCGGGCATTCCACGTTATATAACAATGCTCAACGATCTCGCCAGAGCGCTTGTTCAAGAAGTCAATCTTATCCATATGCAAGGCTGGTCAGACCCGCCGGGCAGCGGATCGCTGACAGGTATCAGCTTCTTTAATGACGGCGGACAATGGCAGGACACGACAGGCAACGAGAGACTGTTCTTCAACAGTTCCGGACAATGGGAAGTTCAGACGTTCAATGCAGTGACAGAAGAGTGGGTAACATCCCCCACACAGCCAGTACCTCCCATAACTGACCCTGCAGAGGAGGGTTACGCCTACGTTTTCGATTTGAGCTTGATCACCGCAAAGAACATCCGGCTCAGCGACGCTGTCCAGACAAGCGAGTTCAACATAGCGGCTTCAACGAAACAGATAGTCAAGCAGGGAGCGCCTGAAGAACTGCAGCGCGGCAACAACGAGAACATGAACGCGCTCTACGAACTGTTTTTGAAAAAAGACATAGTCCTGGATACGGCGGATATGGCAAGGCGGGTCGATATTGGCAGCTTTGAAGGCTTCGTTACAAGCATAAGATTTGACATCGGAAACACGTTGAGTTTTGCTAAAAAGACAGCGGACAACTACAACATACTTACGATCGCCGCGGAAAACCAGCGGACATCGATTGCCGGGGTCTCGCTAGACGAAGAGATGACGAACATGATCAAATACCAGCACGCGTACTCGGGTTCGTCCCGCGTAATAACCGCCATGGACGAGATGCTCGATAAACTAATCAACGGCACCGGCCGCGTCGGACTGTAACGAATGTAGAATGTAAAATGTAGAATGTTAAATGCGGGGTGCGTCCCTGTTAGGCATTAGATCATAGGAGTGACAAAAGATGCGCGTTACTAACTCAATGCTTGTCAACAACTTGATGCGAAATCTCAATATGAACTTGACGAAAATGGACAAGCTGCACAACCAACTGGCATCAGGCAGAAAATACGCACATATCAGCGACGACCCGATAGCCCTCATATACAGCCAGGCTGCACGCAGCAGACTCGCGCGCCTGTCCCATTACCAGAGGACGGTCTCGACCGCACAGGACTGGATACGCCAGGTCGAAGCCGGCGTCATGGAACTGCAGGGGCGCGTAGCGGATGTATACGAAGAACTTATCAACGCGGCGACGGACGTAAAGGGCGACGGAGATAAAAACAACGTCGCAATGCTGGTAGCGCAGCTCCGCGACCACTATGTCGACACATTAAACGCGACATTTGGCGATAAATATATGTACGCCGGATACAATACTCCCGGCGACTCAAAAACCGGGAAGATAACAGGCCCGTTCACACTCGACAGGGACACCTGGGAGCTTCGGTATAACGGCCATCTCCTGTCGGACTTTCTGCAGATACAAATCGGCACACCGCCTGTCGCCGTGAATACCGGTGTTGTAAGAGGGGTGTTCGGCGGGCTGAATATCGATATACTAAACGGCAATCCCTCTGACATTCCGGGGCGTGTAACAGACGCGCTCGCTGCGATAAAGGACGTGCTTGAAAGAGAAGCGGTACATCCCTCGTTTATCCCGCTTACGCTCGAAGATATACGCGACCTGCCCAAGGACGAAAGACTGGCCCTGAAACCGGGACTAGACCAGCTCAACTTCTTTATTAAAGAACAATCTGATTTTATCGCAGCGATCAAAGTAGAAACATCGGCCTATCCGGAGCTGGAAGGTCTGAGCATTACCGGTCTGGTCAGCGTGATCGAACAACTCGACAGCGAGATCGCCGACCTGCCCGATAACTTCCCGAATCTCAGCGAACTCAAGGCAAAGAGGGAAGCCGCCCAAAACCATCTGATAGACTTAAGACAGCAGGACAGCTCAGCGCAAGTCATACTGGGCGAACTGCGCCAGCACCAGGAAACCGCGCTGCAGGAACTGTCTAAGTTCATCAATACCGACAACCCGGAATATGACTCTTTTGGCCGCGTAGAGCTCAAGGTCGGCGGGATATCTCTGCTCGGGTTCGAGCCGGGCAGTGTATCAACAGTTGATGTAGTTCCGGGTTCTCTCCCGGATATGATGGATATGATCGACTTGATGAATACTCTCAAAGCCGATGTACTGACCTTTGACGTCGGGCCGGCGGTGAGTCTGCCAGTGACAATCAACGGGATCGACCTGGTGTTTTTCCAGGGATCGGACGGCAAGACCAGAAATATTTTCAATGTGCTGCACGAGGTATACCTGGCGGCGTCAAGAAACCCAGCCGCGGGCGCCGAGGAACTGGGCAGGCTTATAAGGCCCATTCAGGACGCCCAGAACCACCTGCTAACAAAAGTCGCCGAACTCGGCGGAAGGACAAGGCGTCTGGATCTGCTGGAAGCCAGATACGCGCAGGACGAGATAAACTACGAGCAAATGAAATCCGACGCTGAAGACGCGGATTTTGCCGAAATCATAATGTATCAGAAGATGGCCGAAGCAGTCTACCAGGCTGCACTGTCAGCGGGAGCCAGGATCATACAACCGACGCTGATGGACTTCCTAAGATAATGTAAAATGTAATTTGCAGGGGCGCGCACTGCGCGTCAGTGAGAGTAGAGTGTAGCATTAAGCATTTAGAGTTGCTGCAAGATAAAGGATTATCAAAAGGCAGGTGTCTGATATGCCCGGCATTAGAAAAGTGACAATTGAACAACAGCTTGCCGAGATCGGAGTCAATGCGACTCAAGGTCAAATGCGCATCACGCGGCCGAGTATGGAGATGAGGATCACTACCGAATCTCCGCAGATGGAAATCGAAAGGCAAGCGCCCAAGTTTCGGGTCAACAGGAAGAAAATCAACTCCGAATCGGGCCTTAAACCGACTCGCGAGCTTGTTATGGACTTCCGGAACGATGGCAGGACCGGTGCGCTCCGGGGCGCAAAAAACGCCGTAAATGACGGGAATTTTCTCGGTAACGCCAAAGAGCCCGGCGACCGTGTAGGTAAGCTCGCCCGTATCAAAACGATGGGCGAGATAAAGAAGAAACAGAGTCAGACCAATATCGGCCTGATGCCGAAAACCTCGCCGGAAGTCATTTGGGATAAGGGGTCTATGAGTATTAACTGGTCAAAACACAGCATCGTGATCGACTGGGACGGCGAGTACATGCCGCAGGTGACTATCGACCCGAAGTACTCGATAGAGATTTTCCTGAGGACGGAACCGTACTTTCGGATAATGGTCGAAGACGTGATAGATCCCAACAGACCAGGCATGTATGTTGATAAAGCCATTTAGGAGGATGTATGCAAATAGACACTATACGATTCGGCACGGTCGATGTTGACGAAAAGAAAATAATCGAGTTTCACGACGGCATACCCGGACTCGAGGAGTATCACAAGTATGCGCTGCTGCAGTTTGAGGACAGCTACCCAATAATCTGGCTTCAGTCGGTGGACGAGGGCGGGATATGCCTGCCGGTCCTGGATACGTTTTCGGTACTTACCGGATATGTGTTTGATATTGACGATTCGGACGTAAAGGACTTGGAGCTGAGCGGACCGGAAGAACTGCATGTCGTCAGTGTTCTTGTGATTCCCGAAGACATCCAACAGATGACAGCAAACCTCGCGGCGCCGATAATAATCAATACCACATCCGGAAAGGCTAAGCAGATCATGCTCAGCGGGGGCGATTACAACATAAGGGCTCCAATATTCCCTGATATTTGCAGAATGGTTTTAAGGGAGGAGGGCGACGCTGATGCTGGTTCTGTCACGGAAGCTGAATGAGACAATAATCATAGGCGACAATATCAGAGTGACCCTTCTTGGAATAGACGGCGACAAGATAAAAATCGGCGTCGACGCACCGAGAGACGTCAAGATATTCAGAGAGGAACTTCTGGAAGCGACAAGAAGCACGAACGTCCAGGCGCTTGACGCTCCGATCGTATCCTTCGATCTGTCAAAGATGAAGAAAACCCAGCCCGCTGAAGAGGCGAAGGCAAAGGAACCCGCCGAAGAAGAAAAACCAAAGAGCGAAAGCTGACCAATATAAAAACGCACAATATCAATAACGGACAAAAATAGCAAGGAAGCAAATAAGAGGAGACATGAATATGTCAAAGAAACTTATAAGCTTGGCGCTTGCTATTTTGCTTGTTGTCGGCTTGACATCGGCGTTTCTGATAACCGCAAGCGCCAATGACCCGCTGGTGCCTGAAATCAACTTTCAAAAGGAGACAATAAAGGTGCCCGTCCCCGCAGGTACTGATTTTCTTCTGTATGCTCTTGGATCCGCCCCTCAAAACACGACGGATCAGAGGGTGCTCAGCCGCGAGAGATGGACCGTTGCTAGAGTCGCTAATGGATTCGCCGAGATAGACATCTCCCGCGTGATACCGAAAAGAGTGCCAAAAAACCCGTATACCATCGCATTCAAGCTGCCTGCCAATGATGCCTCAAGGACAGTCATAGAGATCCCAGCAAGGCAGCAGAACCGGGTACCGGCTGTTACCGGCAGTGCAGAGATCAATGTCGGCAAGCTTCGCAATGGTGTGGGCATCGTCTTTCTGTTTGACAATGAATTTACGCGTATAATAAACTTGACGGGAACTGAGGTCGATATCCAGTTTGCCGCTGACTCAAACTTCGCCAAGCTAACTAAGAGCAGCTACTCGCTTACAACCGGGGAATCCAACGGCGACGGAAGCGACAGGATCGTGATCCCGAACAACCTCCTGACGCGCTCCCTTCCGTTCACCGTCCGAATAGCAGCGAGAGTGGCTACGGAAAGCAGCCTGAGTAGTTTTGGCAGCCAGCCTGTAAGGCTGACAGTGCCTGCGCAGCCGAGGGCCCCGAGCGTTCGCCATACAGTAGCTAAAACTGACACGAACGGCGGAACTATCAATGTTCGCGACGGCAGGATCAATGCCAAGGACGGTACGATCAGGACCGGGTTCCCGCAAGCCAGACTCAACAGTGACGCTACGTGGACAAGCCTTACCGCGGAAGGAGCCAGGACGCCTCTGAGCACCGTGCTGCAACAACTTGGGGTTCCTAAAACAGCCACAATCGCAGCCACAGAAACAAGCATCATCTATTATAGGACCGGACACACCGCAAAAGCCGGCGCGTCCGCCGTACTGGAGATAAAAATATCAGGCGACAACTGGAATGCCGCGCTTGCCGCCATGACGGAAACCGTCACAGGAACCGGAACAACGGCATTCGGTATCACCGCAAACCAACCTTGCGCTCACTGTGAAAAGACCCCGTGCCAGTGCTGCACATGCACTGCAGTGTGCGACAGTTGCGAGGGCTGTAAAGAAGCCAAGTGCTGCGGCCTTGCCGAGTGCAAGTGTGTAAGGTGCAAGTGCGCCGGGCTCTGTGTTGACCGGTGCGCCGACTGCGGCCAGTGCCTGAAATGCAGCAAATGCGAGTGCGTCGACCCGTAACCGACCGACGGAGACAGATAGAAGTATACAAGTGAGGCTGTGGCGCGATAGCGCCCCGGCCTCATCGGGCTTTTCAAAAGATTGGAAAATTTCAAACAATTTGTTGCATATCAAGGGGAAAAGTGCTAGTATTTAGAAAATCATGTTTTTTCCGGACACGAAATCTCGTGCCCCTGATTAGGGACGCGATATTATAGCGTCCGATAGTGTATATAACGGGACTTTGAGGCGAGTATAGAATACTCCCCGGCCCTTGACCCTTCAATACCGGGAGGAGCAGGATATGATGGCAACGCTGAACAGACTCTGGACGCAGCTTAGAGAATACCTGGGAAGAATGTCGGGAAGACGCAGGATAATCTCAGCCATTCTTGCAGTAGCTATCATAGTACTTGCAATAGTTGCAGCAGTTTATCTGAGCCGCACGAATTATGTACCGCTTATCACCGCACAGACCCAGGCGGAAGCCGGAGTGATCTATGCAGCGCTTGACGAAAGGGGTATACCGGCAAGAGTTGAGGGCAATACGGTTCTTGTGCCGGAAGAAAGGGTCGGAGAACTCAGCGCGGTGCTGTCTGCGGACGGTGTAATGGGGCCGTCATCGATCGATCTCGGAGTCATGAGCCTTGCAGCCAACTTTAACGTCACCGACAGTCACGCCAAAAAGCTCTATGAATACCAGCGAGCGTCTGATATCAGAACTTCGATACTTCAGTCCGACAGGATTCAAAACGCAATAGTAATAGTGAACCTGGGCCAGATCTCGGCGTATGCGAGACCACGCGACGTCAACCAGCCGACCGCTTCCGTCATGCTATCCGTTCGGGGAGGCGCTATGCTGTCGGAAGCAGAAGTCCGTGCCATTGCAGATACGGTCAGGGGCGCAATACCGGGCATCACATACGAGAATATAAGCATCATTGACGACAACCTGTCCACTTACCGGGTAAGCGAGGAAGCTATAGAGCCGGAACTCGACCTGAACTCACGCTTAATGCTGCAAAGCCTGCTCGCCCGGCAGATGGAGGGGCAGGTAGAGCAGCTGCTGACTCCGATTTTCGGAATGAGCAATGTGAGAGTAGCGGTGCGTGTGGGGCTCAACTTTGACAGAGTCGTCATAGAATCGGTCGTGTTCGATCCGCCCGTTCCCGGGGAGCTGGAAGGGATCGCAAGGAGTTCGCACGACTTGTGGGAGGCTGTCAGAAGCACCGACATAGCCGAAGGTATACCGGGCACGGATTCAAATGCGATGGGCACGGTGGAATACCCGTACGGGACGCTCGACGATAACGATCTGTTCATGAGAATGATCAGAGAGAGAAACTATGAGATAAACGAGACCAGGACGCTGATCGAGCGCGAGCAGGGTAAGATCGAGACGATCAATATAATGGTGACTCTCAATAATAAGGATATGGACGAGGACTATACAGCCGAGATCATAACACTCATCTCAAAAGGTGTAGGCATCCCGCTATCAAACATCGATGTGCTCAGCGCGCCGTTTGATCATAAAGACACGGCGTTGCAGGGCATGTTTGATGATTGGATGAGGTGGGAAGAGCAAACGAGGCAAAGAGAGCTTCTGAAAATGATAATCACCGGGGCTGTCATTCTGCTTCTCGGCATTGCTGCAATCACACTGGTTGGAATGATATACAAAGGCACAAGGCCGATTCCGGAGCCTGAGCCCGTACTTGTCGACGGAGGTGGCGGCATGTATGACTTTACGGTGAGCGACGATTACGACGACGAGGATCTTGATGACCTGCCCGAGGAGATCGAGATCGATATGCAAAAGAAATCCGCAGGCCTCGAACAGATAGAAAGATTCATTGACAAAGACCCGGGCGCCGTTGCGCAGCTATTGCGGAACTGGCTGACGGACGAATAATCTAGAAAGACTGTCGGGTATTAAGATATGGCTCAAAATGACATGACCACGAAGGAAAAAGCGGCAATACTCCTGATAAGCCTTGGAAAAGAGTACTCAGCCGAGTTATATAAGCATTTGACTGAGGATGAGATAAGCGATATGACCCTCAGTATTACCACAACGCGCAGAGTGGACGCCGATATCCGCGAGCAGATAATCACTGAGTTTTATGAGATGTGCCTGACTCAGAAGTTCATCACGGAAGGCGGCATAGACTACGCGCGCGAGATACTGGAGCAAGCCATAGGACCGGAAAGAGCTGCAGAAATGATCAGGAAGCTGAGTTCGTCGCTGCAGGTCCGTCCGTTCGATTTCATCAGAAGAGTGGACTCAAATCAGATACTCAACGTCATACACAACGAGCATCCGCAGATCATTGCATTGGTGCTGTCATACATCGAGCCGAAGCAGTCGGCACAGATAATCGCCTCGCTTCCCTCGGACAGGCAGACGGAAATAATCAGCAGGATATCAAAAATGGGCAGCACATCGCCGGAGTATGTAAAGGAAGCCGAGCGCATACTGGAGCGCAAGATAACGTCGATGGGCTTCACGGAGAATATAATCGTCGGCGGTATAGATACGATCGTCGAGATAGTAAACTCGCTCGACCGGTCTTCCGAGAAGAACATACTCGAAAGCCTTGACGTCAACGACAGCGAACTGGCCGATGAGATCAGAAAGAGACTCTTCGTATTCGAAGACATTGCAAAGCTCAACAATGTCACGGTCCAGCGCGTACTCAGAGAGATCAACAATGCAGATCTCGCGGTCGCACTGAAAATGGCGACGGAGGACGTTACGAGGACAATATTCGGCAACATATCCAAACGTCTGCAGGAGATGATCAAAGACGACATGGAAGTCATGGGGCCCGTACGTGTGCGTGACGTTGAAGAAGCCCAGCAGAGGATCGTCAATGTCATCCGTAAGCTCGAGGATGACGGAGAGATCGTCGTGGCTCGCGGAGAAGGGGATGATTTGATTGTTTAGGATCGACAGGAACCTTGTCAAACTTGGAGCCGCGCGTTACATTAATGTTGAAACAGAAACCGCTGAGGCCGGCGCGGCGGGGGAATCCCCGGATGCGGCGGCCTCTGCGGTTGCTTTGATGAGGGAAGAAATGCTGGCCAAAGTGCGGGCCGAAGTTCTGGCTGAGGTTCGCGCAGAGACACAGGCCGAGGCTCTTTCCAAGGCGCAGGAAATCCTGGACGAAGCGGAGGCTGACGCAAAGCAAAAGGCGGCGAAAGTCATTGATGAAGCGAAAAATGAAGCCGCTCAACTTCTGGTGGACGCAAGAGAAGAGGCCGATGACACGCTGCACCAGGCGTGGCGGGACGGTTTTACCGACGGTTCCGAAGAAGGCAGGCGCTCATTTGATTCCAGACTGCAGGAGAAGATCCGCGAAGACGACGAAAAACTAAAGCGCGTTCTGGACGAGCTTTATACCGAGCGCGACAGCACTTTCAGCGGGCTCGAAGAACATGTCGTGGGGCTTGCTATCGAGATCGTAAAAAAAGTATATAACCCTGCTGAAGAGGAATTAGGCAGCGTTTTTCTGTCGCTTATAAAAAACGCGCTAAGGCAGATGAGTCTTGACGGAAAGATCGTTATACGTGTCGGGCCGGCCGAGTACGAGAGGTTCTTCTCTTCCGGCAACGCCTTTTTCGAACTTGACAGAGGTGTGACCGTGACCGCTTCCGTAGTCAGGGATGTGTCTCTGTCCGAGGGCGACTGTATAATCGATACGGACGATACGACTGTCAATGCCGGACTCGATTCGCAGCTTAAGTATATCCACCTTGCGTTTGAGAAGGCTGAAAGCTGATATGCAAACAACAATAGATTTTGGCAAATACTACAGAACGCTGGATACAATGGACACGCTGGAGCGTGCCGGCAGAGTGACAAAAATCGTCGGGCTTGCCGTCGAAGCCTCCGGCCCGCCCTCAAAAATTGGCGACGTCTGCAGAATGTACACCCTCGACGGAACAAGAAGCGTTCAAACTGAAATAGTGGGGTTTCGCGAGGGGCAGACTCTTCTGATGCCATTTGGCAGCGTCGAAGGCGTAGGCCTTGGCAGCTACGTGGTATACACGGGCACCTCGCTGAAAGTACCCGTCGGAAAAAACTTAACAGGCAGGATACTTGACGCGCTCGGCCATCCGTTTGACGACCTGCCCGTGCCGGAACCCGACGCGTGGTATCCGGCGGAGAACGTGCCGCCAAACCCGTTGACAAGAGACCGCATACACGAAGTCCTGCCGCTTGGTATCAAAGCGATAGACGGCATGCTGACCGTAGGCCGCGGACAAAGGCTTGGCATATTCTCAGGCTCAGGAGTCGGAAAAAGTACGATGCTTGGCATGATAGCCAGGTACGCCGTCGCAGACGTCAACGTAATAGTGCTTGTGGGCGAAAGAGGACGTGAGGTACGCGATTTTGTCGAGCGGGACCTGGGCGAAGAAGGGCTGAAGAAATCAGTTCTGGTCATAGCTACATCCGACCAGCCGGCGCTGCTGCGCCTGAAGTGCGCGATGACCGGCACAGCCATAGCCGAGTATTTCAGAGACTGCGGCATGAAAGTACTGCTGCTTATGGATTCGCTGACGAGGTTTGCAATGGCACAGCGCGAGATAGGCATGGCGGCGGGAGAACCGCCGGTTTCCAGAGGATTTCCGCCTTCGGTCTACACCATATTGCCAAAACTGCTGGAGCGCTCGGGAATGTCGGACAAGGGCTCGATAACGGGGCTGTACACAGTGCTCGTCGAAGGCGACGACCTGAACGAACCGATATCCGATACGGTGCGCGGAATACTGGACGGGCATATCGTTCTTTCAAGGGCGATCGCGAACAGCAACCACTATCCGCCTATAGACGTGCTGGGCAGCGTCAGCCGTGTAATGCCTGACATTGTCGACGAAGACCACTTCGGGACGTTCGGCTCGCTCAAGAATATGATAGCCGTTTACCGCGAAGCCGAAGACCTCATAAACATCGGCGCATACAAGCATGGCGCAAACCCGGAGATAGACAGAGCAGTCAAGCTGCATCCCGCGATCCAGAGTTTTCTGAAACAGGGCATAAATGAGAGCCATACTTTTGAGGAAACGCTGGAAATGATGGCGGAAATCGATAAAGACTGATAATAATGAAAAAATTTAAATTTACGCTGCAGCCGCTCTTTAATTACAAACTGACCATAGAAAAACTGCAAAAAGCCGAACTGAGGAAAGCGCAGCAAGCGCTCCGGGAATTGCTTGACGAAGAACGGAGACTTGAGCAGGCATACGCTGACAACGAACGGTCTCTTGAAAGAGCGCTGATCGAAAATGTCGACGTAGCCACCGCGCTGACAGAGCATGACGCATACTTCCGGTATCTGCGTGACGCTCTGAAGGAGATCCGCGAAAGGATCGTTATTGCCGAAGAGCTGGTGAGAAAATGCCAGGAAGTGCTGATAATAACAATGAAAGAATTAAAGACATACAAGAAGCTGCGCGACGAACAGTTCCGTGTTTATTTAAAAGAGATCCAGGCGGAGGAAGATAAGGAAATGGGCGATCTTGTGTCGTTTAGCGTCATAAGCGAAGAGGTATCCCCGTAGGGACGGTACCGGTCGCAGTAAGGCGAGCGGAGAGAAACGGAGAACGATATGGCAAACGAAGATATCACTGACCTGACCGAGGACGAGGAAGCCGCTGAAAAAGGCAAAGAAAAAAAGAAAAAAGAAAAAAAGCAGGCTCCACCACCCAGGCAGGAGGACTCCGGAGAAGCGAAACCGGAGAAAAAAAAGAAAGACAAGACCGCAAAAGGAGCGGGCAAAAAGGGTGATGGTGGCGGCAAAAAGAGCATCAAACTCAAGCTCATCCTGATTATTGTGCCTATAGTTCTCGTTGCGGCGTGTGTCGCGGCGGTGATCCTGAACTTTTTTGGCGCGCGCGACATACTGAGCGGCATTGTCAGCGACCCGCTTATAAGCGCCGTAGTTTGGCTTGACCCGGAGTTTTCCACGGTTGACCGGGAACTTAGAAAAAGAAGCACCGAGCGGGAAGATAGTCTCAACAAACGCGGTGCGGAGCTCGACGAGCGCGAGAATGACATAACCACGAGTGAAGAAGAGTTGGACACACGCGCTGCGGAACTGGACGCACAGGAAGCGCAGCTAAACAGGCGAAGCGACCAGCTTGACAGGCGTGAGGAGCAACTGCGCCAGTCGCAGTCCCCAGCCGGGTTACCGGCATACCAGCGTGAGCTTACGGAACAGGAAATATCGGATATGCGCTCGCTTTCCCGGACTTATGCGCAAATGCCGCCAGAATCCGCTGCGTCGATCATTTTCCATATGCATAGGCCTGAGGATATTTCTACTATAATTTATTATATGAGTGAGCGTAATGCCGCAGCTATTCTTGCCGAGCTTGACCCGGTATTCGCGGCGCTCATCACCGAATTTTTGATAGACCCCGCGTTCGGCGCCGGGCGATACGAAGAAATCATGAAGGAATATGACAAGATCATGGAGTCTGTAAAAGACGAGGAAGAAAACGGCGACGAAGAAGACGAGTAACGCGAGTGATCCTTCGCCGCCGCTCCCCCCAACATGTATCAATATAGCAACCTTCCGCATCCCTCCCGCTCCCGGGGCGGCGCAGGGGTGCGTTGCTATTAGATGTGTAACACAGGGGGACGGTTCTGTTGTGTTCGACGCGCGAAAGCGTCGAACACAACAGAACCGTCCCCTTGTGTTTTTTACATTTTTTATGATTTCGCTAATCTCAGCGCCCCGGATTGCCGATAAATGATACAGGAGGTGAAATAATGCTGATACCCATGGAGATCCTGTCCCAAATGATGTCAAGGACAGACTCCGGCGCAGGTATACATCAAAAAGCTAAACAGGAAAACAACGCCGCCGCCAAATTCGATAAAATGCTGAACGAGGCGATCGCAACAGCCGTAGCGGCGATGAAACCGATCGATAAACCGGTCAAGCCGATTGATGATAATACAATGCCAGTTGAACCCGGCAAGAAGGAAGGCATCCCGGATGAGAATCTTGCCGCCGGAGTTTTAGGATATCAAGCCATGGTCGTTTTTATTCTCGAAGGAGATAAGGAATCTGCTACTATCCCCGAAATACTCACAGACGCCGCCGACGCAACCGGCGCGGTACTAAACGAAACGTACCGGACAAGCGAAGCAGCGGATATGAGTAACGTTATCAAGGAACCGGCAGAAACGGAGCCGGAACCGGTCGATATAAACGCTTCGGATGTGAGCACCGCTGCAAGTGAAGCGCAAGCGGGCGAGGCGTTTGGCAAGGCAGCTCAAACAAACATTGCCGATAAGGCAAACGCAACGGGAGCTGAAGCCGGAGACGAGACCGGACCGATAAACGGGGAAGTAATGGCACGGACGCCTGAAACAAGGACTTCAGAACAACAGGGAAACAAGGATAACGATTCCGGGCTTTCCCAAAAAGGCGATCTGAGCCCTTTGGAGAATGAGAATGACAAAGCATCCGTAAAGGGACAAAAGGATAAATCATACTCTGATACGGCTAATGCCGTCAGAGAAAAAGCGGCAGGTATGCAAGAACCCGCTGCCGATACGCATATACCGCTCGCGGAAGGAATCAAGCCGGAGAGCTACCGTGCCGACCAGCAGATGAAGCAAACAACGCTGAACGCGCCGGTCAGGACAGAAAACCTTTTCGACGAGATGGTTTCGCGCATCGAAACGATGCATACCGAAAGCAAAAACGCAATGACAATACAACTGAAACCAGACTTTCTGGGCAAAGTAGCGCTCGAGATCGCTATGGACGCTGCCGGACTGCACGTTAGAATAAACGCGGCGGACGGCGACGTAAGGAGCATGATCAACGGGCAAATTGCCGCGCTCATAGAGTCGCTTGAAAACAAAGGTATCTCGGTTGTCGAGGTCGAAGTAGCTTATACAGGGATCAATAACGGCGCTTTTAAAGACTCACAGGAAGGTCACGCGCAGCCGGAGAATCCGCGGCGTTCTTACCATGAAGCGGATACTGTGGACGGCGCGACTTATTATGCCGCGATGCCGTATGAATTGCTTGATTATTACCTCGATGAGGGCGTCAGTTCGGTTGAGTACCGGGCCTGACGGATTGAAGGGAGTTCACAGATGTCAGTATCAAGTACTATTAGAGACATTATTAACGAGACAGCCTGGCAGCAGGCGCGCGATGCGCAGGCTTTGCGTGAATCAAGCTACGCCGAGGGAGCGGATCGCAACGTAGGCGGCACGATGGGGAAAAATGATTTTCTCATGCTTCTTTCCGCTCAGCTCAGGCATCAGGACCCGCTGAACCCGCAAAGCGATTCGGAGTTTGCGGCACAGCTCGCGCAGTTTTCGGCGCTCGAGCAAATGCAGAACATGAACGAAACGCTGAACTATATGGCGGGTTATCAGGCATACAGCCTTGTCGGTAAGTACGTCATCGCAACGGCGATGGTCGACGGCGTTCTTTCTGAGATACCGGGCATGGTTGACAGCGTATTTACAAAAGGCGGCACGGCGTTCGCGCAGATAGGCGAGTACATTGTGCCGATATCAGCCATCACCGAAGTCTTTGACAGTTCGAGCATGCTGACTCCGAATACGCTGATCCAAACGTCGAACAGCCTCATCGGACGCACCGTCATGGCGCTGGTCGGAGAAACGCTCTACGAAGGCATAGTTACCCGCGTCACGGTCGACAGGGGCGTCATGTACGCGCTTCTGGACGACGGTTCAGGTACGCCGAAGTATGTCCGCGTCGGCGACATATTCGACATCAGGGAAGCCGGCACGCCAGGCATCATTACGCCGCCGCAGGAGCCGCCCGTGGAGATCGAACCGCCCGACCGCCCGAACCTTATCAAGGACGGAGAAGGTTATATTGAAACAAACGATGAAGGAACCCATCTGGGCCGCTGGGACTGGAGCGAGGCGATCAAAGAGTGGACGGCCACAGGCTTTGCCATAGAGGATGATGAAGGAAATGAACTGGGCCGCTGGGCATGGGATGCGGCCGATGGCAAGTGGGTTTTTGAAGAAGCTCAGCCATAACACAGAAAAGACGATAGAAGTTGCAAACAGAGAAAAAAGATATATAATAACAGGAGGAACCGCACTATGATGCGATCACTATATTCCGGTATTTCCGGACTGAGAAACCACCAGACCAGAATGGACGTCATAGGTAACAACATAGCAAACGTCAACACCATAGGATACAAGACAAGCCGCGTCATCTTTCAGGACATTTTCAGCCAGACCGCCGCGGGCGGAACGGCAAGCACCCCGATGCTGAACGTCGGCGGAACAAATCCAATGCAGATAGGCCTCGGCATCAAGCTGTCGTCGATCGACGTCATGCACACCCCGGCGCCGTTCCAGCGCACCGATAATCCGTTTGACATGATGATAGGCGGCGACGGTTACTTCATCGTCGAAGGACCGGACGGTTACTTCTTTACGCGCGCCGGAAACTTCAAGGCAGACGACCAGGGATACCTCGTCACGACAGACGGATACTTCGTAATGGGATACTCTGCAGGCGTCTACGCGGTCGAAGAAGAGGTCTTCGCCGGCTATGACGAAGATGGGGAAGGCATATCCTTTGACCCGCCCCGGTACGGGCTTCGAATCCTTGTAAACAGAGACGGCGACGATGACGACCCGCTCAGCGACGTAGTCTTTGGGGCGGCGCTCACGAGGATCCAGCTCCGTGCATATCACGAAGACTACGACCTTACCGATCCCGATTTTGAATGGGATGAAGAAGATTATCCGGGCTGGGCCGATCTCGTAGGTTTTTCCGTTGGCAAAAACGGCGAAGTGACCATCATCGCCAACAACAGAAAACTGACGATAGCGAAAATTGCCGTCGCAATGTTCATGAACCCCGGCGGCCTGGAAAAAGCGGGCAACAGCCTGTACCGCGAGACGAGTTCATCCGGCGCCGCCGATATAGGACAGGCGTACCAGAACGGCGCGGGTACGATCGAAGGCGGCGGACTCGAAATGAGCAACGTCGACCTTGCGACCGAGTTTACCGACATGATAGTCACCCAGAGGGGATTCCAGGCAAACTCGAGGATAATCACCGTTTCCGACACGATGCTCGAAGAACTAATAAACCTCAAGCGCTAAACCTCCGCTTTATAATACGCGCATGAGCACTGGCAGTTGAGTAATCCACAGTGGCGCGCCGGACTCCGGATGCGTCACTGTGTGTTCACCGAAAAGTGTTCCCCCGATTTTTTAGCGCTTTCACATGCTGTTTAACCGATTTGGGAAGGAGCCTGACAGAGATGATACTTGTTACACGTATAAATAAAGTCTCGCAGTTTTATTTAAACGAAGACCTTATCGAGTTTATCGAGGAGACGCCGGATACGATCATCACGCTTAACTCCGGAAAGAAATTCACGGTCATGGAGACCCCGATCCAGGTCGTCGAAATGATCCGGTCGGAAAAAATAAGGATAAAGCTCGCGACAGAGTTCTAATTTATATTGACAATTGAGTCTAAGTCCTGTTTAATAGATTGGCGATATTCTACATGAAATGATGAATCGCTGCCGAAAAGTTCAAGTCTTTTGTGCATTATGCATTTTTCATTGTGAATTGTAAATAAGGGGTGAGTGTAGTTTGTCTGAAATATTATCACAAGCCGAAATAGACGAACTGTTAAACACGCTCATGGCCGGTGACACAGCCTCGGCTGTGGAGACTTCCGATGGGTCAGCCCAGTTGAAGGTCAAGGAATACGATTTCAGGACGGCCAACAGATTCCCGAAAGAACAGATGCGAACGTTTCATGTCGTTTTTGAGACGTTCAGCCAGTTGTTTTCAAACAGGCTTTCAAGCGTCCTGCGTGTATCCTGCGAATGCGAAATATTGTCCATCGAGGAGTGCTCGTACAGCGAGTTCAACAACTCCCTGCCCGCTCCGGTAGTTCTTGCGATCATGGACGCCCCGCCGATGTACGGGTCTCTGGTTTTCCAGATGTCCCCGGAGTTTGCGTACATGCTCATAAGCCGGTTGTTCGGCGGCGGCACCGCGGGGGAAAACAGCAAACAGTTCACGGAGATAGAACTTGCTTTGGTCGAGCGGATCCTGCGCCAGGCGGTCGGGGTTTTCGACGAAGCCTGGGACAAAGTCATAGAACTGTCAACACAGCTTGAGCGCATAGAGACCAGCCCGCAGTTTGCGCAGATCACCGCGCCGAACGAGCCGGTCGCCGTCACCATACTCAACATCACGATGGGCGAAGAGACGGGACTGATGAGCATATGCATACCGCATACCGCCATCGAACCCGTTGCGCAGCAACTGAACACCCGCATGTGGTATTCCAGCGGCGCCCGCGACGACGGCAGAGCGGAGGAAAGAGCCGCGATCCTGACCGGCAAACTAATGCAAACACCAATTCCGATGACCGCCTTCTTCGAGCAAACCCCGGCGACTGTATCAGATATTGTCAACCTTCAGATCGGCGATGTTATAAAGCTTGACCACTCGGTCAGCCAGCCGCTTACGATCAAGGTTTCTCATATTCCCAAGTTTCGCGCGACAATAGGCACTATGGGGCATAAATATGCGCTGCAGATCGTCGATATTATCAAGGAGGAGAATCTGAATGAATCTTTCGGAAGATGAGATAAACGCTCTGCTCACCGGGAAACCAACAGAGGAAACAGACACGGAGACTGTCGATATAATGTCGCCGGAGGCTATAGCGGCAATGCTTGACAGCGGCGCCGGGACGCCGGAAGAACCCGATGACAGTTCCGTAGATATAATGTCGCCCGAAGCTATCGCGGCGATGCTCGACGGAGGAGCTGCAGCCCCGGAAGAGCCCGATGACAGTTCTGCAGACATAATGTCGCCCGAGGCTATAGCGGCGATGCTTGACGGCGGCGCTGCGACCCCTGATGAAGCAGCTGCAGAACCAGACGACAGCTCCGTTGAGATAATGTCGCCCGAGGCGATCGAAGCCATGCTTGCCGGCGGCTCAACCGAACCCGCCGACGACGGCGCGGACAGCATGCTTGACAGCCTCATCGCCGGCGCGGGTGAAGAGCCCGCCCCGCGGGAGGACAAAGGAGACGGACTGGCCTCTGTTGTGGCGATCGAAGGAATGCTGACAGCCGAGGAGATAGACGTTCTCGGAGAGGTCGGCAACATAAGCATGGGCGCGGTCGCGACGACAATGTACTCGCTGCTTGACAGGCGGGTCAGCATCACCACACCGCGCGTCAAGGTGTTTAACGCCAGGGACGTTCTGTCCGTTTACCGCATCCCGTTCGTTGTCGCCACGATAGAATATGTGGAAGGCATTACCGGCACAAATCTTCTGGTCCTGAAAATAGAGGATGCAGCGCTCATAACCGACCTTCTTATGGGCGGCGACGGCGCGATCGAAGAACCGATCGAGCTCAATGAGATGCATTTGAGCGCGATGAGCGAGATAATGAACCAGATGATGGGAGCGTCGTCGACTTCGCTATCGAAGCTTCTGCGCAGGCCGATAAATATATCACCCCCAAAAAGCTCGCAGGTCGATGTGGGGTTTGACGTTGCCGCTTTACTCGGCGACAGCGATATGGTGACCAAGATCAGTTTCGACATGGAGATCGAAGGCCTGCTAAAGAGCGAACTGATCCAGCTTATACCGTATGAAGAGAGCCGCGATTTTGCGAAGATGTTTATTGAAGTAGGCATGGGGATCCCGAACGGCGACAGCAAACCGGCCGCCGCGGCAAAACCGGAACCTGCACCGGCTCCGGCTCCCGCTCCGACGCCCGCACCGGCGCCCGTACAGATCACGCCTGCCCCAGCCCCGGCTGCGCCCGTTGCCGCGGAGCAACCGCCCGCGCCTTCCGCGCCGTATCCGCCTGCGCCACCCGCGCAAGCGCCGTATCCGGTGGATCCATATCAGCAAGCGCCGTATCCGCAAGGAACGTACGCGCCGCCTTACCCGCAGACACAATACCCGCCTGCACAGGCATATCCGCAGTTCGGCGCGGCGCCGGGACGCCTTGTGGACGTGCACCCGATGCAGTTTCAATCATTTGACTCACCCGGTCCGGTAGGAGAACAAAAAGGTATGGATTTAGTTTATAACATTCCCCTTCAGGTATCCGTTGAGCTCGGAAAAACCAGGAAGGAAATAAGCGAAATACTGGAGTTCAGCACCGGTACGATCATAGTGCTGGACAAGATCGCCGGAGACCCGGTCGAAATAGTGGTCAACGGCAAGCTCATAGCGCGCGGCGAGGTCGTCGTCATCGACGACAACTATGGTGTAAGGATTACAGATATTATTAACGGGTAAGGCGAAAGGAATCGTCCCGACGCGCCTTGTTTCGTTTCTTTTGAAAGGTCGTGAAAACGATGGGAATTATCGATAGCAATATCCTTCTGGAGACGGGGACCAACGAGCTGGAGATCCTGGAGTTTGTCATATCCGGTAACAGTTACGGTATCAATGTAGCCAAAATCACTGAACTGATGCAGGTACAGCCGGTCCAGGAGATGCCGCTTTCGCACCCCTGCGTCGAAGGGGTCTTCCAACCGCGAAACGAAGTCTACACGATCGTGGATCTTTCCAGATATCTTGGCCTTGGGCAGTCTGAATACCCCGATAAGGATATTTTTATTATCACGAACTTCAATATGATGAACATCGCGTTTCATGTACACGCGGTCGAGAGTATATTCCGCATATCATGGCAGGATATCGAGAAACCCGACAGTATCATATACGGCGGGCAAGAGGGCGTCGTCACCGGTATAGCAAAGGTGAATGACAGGATCATCTCTATTCTGGATTTTGAAAAAATAACGTTTGATATCAGCCCGGAGACCGGGATCGATCTCAATGAGGTCAAGCAGTACTCGGGCGAGGATCGTAATGAGATCCCGATAGTCCTGGCCGAAGATTCCGCACTGCTCCGAAAGATGGTGATGGAAGCGCTGCATACGGCGGGGTTTTATAATCTCACCATCCTCAACAATGGCGAGGAGGCCTGGGAATATCTGCTTTCTGTAAAGGAATCCGGCGTCACGGACGTGATTTCAAAGGTCAGTTGCCTTATAACCGATATCGAAATGCCCAGAATGGACGGACACAGGCTTACAAAACTCGTCAAGTCGGACTCTGTGCTGATGCAGATACCGGTCATCATATTCTCGTCGCTGATAGATGAGAATATGCAGAAAAAAGGCGTCGAAGTCGGGGCGGATGCGCAGCTTTCAAAACCTGAGATCGGCCATCTTGTCGGAGTCATCGAGGATATGATAAAGCTAAACAAGTAAATGTAATATGTAGAATGTAAAATGTAAATTAAAGAAGAGTCGCTGATCAGAAAGACCGGCGACTCTTTGTAATTATCAACTTTCAACTTTCAATTTTCAACTTGTGTTACGGGTCCCTGTGCGCTTCCGCGATCTCCAGGAACAGCGGGGAAACAGTCGGAATGATATCGACTATATTGGGGTCAAACTGGGTGCCGCGCCCCTCCATTATTATCTCCACCGAAACATCGTGCGGATATGCTCCCTTGTAGCAGCGGGGGCTGACAAGAGCGTCATAGACGTCGACGATGGAGATGATCCTGGCGGAAAGCGGGATCTCTTCGGCTTTCAGCCCGTTGGGATAACCTTTGCCGTCCCATCGCTCGTGATGTGCATGACATATATCCTTTGCGTACTTGAGATACATATCGTTGTCGGGCAGTGTGGCAGAGATGTTGTCTATGATATCAGCGCCGATCGAGGTGTGGGTCTTTATAACATCGAACTCATCGGGTGTGAGTTTGCCGGGCTTGAGCAGGATGCCATCGGAGATGCCGATTTTCCCGATATCATGCAGCGCCGAGGCCTTAATGAGCGAGTGGATGTTTTCCGCAAGCAGCGCGGCCCGGAACTGCTCAAGTTCGAGCATTTTGTAGACGAGGACTTCGGTAAGAAGCGTTGTTCTTCTGATATGAGCGCCGGATTCAAGGTTCCGGTACTCGATTATCGTTGCGAGGACCTCGAGCGTTGATTCATATGTCTTTGTGACTTCGGCAGCTTTTTTCGCAACAAGCTGCTCCAGCCTGTGCCTGTAACGGGCAAGATTTATGTGGTTATCCACGCGGGCCCGAACCACATCGTGATTAAACGGCTTCGTGATATAATCCGCGGCGCCGGCTTTCAGACCTCGTGATTCCGTTTCGTCGGAATCGGCAGCCGTGATGAATAAAACGGGGATATTCTTGGTTGTCTCGTCAAGCATTATCTTGTCGAGAACCTCAAAGCCGTCAATATCGGGCATAATGATATCCAGAAGCACAACGGTCGGCAGTACGCCATCCTCAAAAAGGATTTTGACAGCTTCGCCGCCGCTTCCGGCCTCGATTATCTGATAGTCATCCTGAAGCATTTCCCGTAGGATCATGCGATTGATCTCGATATCATCGACGATCAGAATAACATCTCCGTCATCGTATCCCATTATACACTTCCTTAAAATACCGAAAAATTCTAGCCGGTTATTTCCGCTATCTTCTCAAGGGTCACATCATACGCTTGTTTCAGATTCGCTAAGCACGCGGTATAGTCCTGGCTGTTCTTGATCAGTTGTTCCAATTCGGTTGAGACTGCAGTAAGCTTGATAAGCGAGAGATTTGCGCCGACGCCCTTAAGTGTGTGGGCCATACGTTCGGCTTCTTCAAAATCTCCCTTTTGGATTGCGCTGTCCAGCGCTTCAAAGTGATTCCCTTCGATAAACCGCCCCAATAGCCGCTTATACAGACCCATGTTTCCGCCGACCCGCTTCAGGGCGTCGTCAACATCGATATAGTTTTCGCCGTTAATGCCCGTATCCATTCGAAATCACCTCCGCATAAATGATATTACCACTTCTTTTCCGCAAAAGCAACACTATATTCCACTTTTATCAAACATAGGTTGCAGGATCGTTTCTAAACGGTTCAACCCAGCAGAGAGCTCATATCATACAGGCCCGGTTCCTTGACTTTTACCGTGAACTTAGCCGCCTTGATCGCCCCAACGGCGAAAACATCGCGCGAAGCGGCGGTATGCCTGATCTCGACCATTTCGTCAAGCCCGGCAAAGATGACCTCGTGCATACCGACGATCGTGCCGCCTCGAACAGCGGAGATCCCGATCTCCTTATCGCCACGGGGCTGGCGCCTGCTTTGCCTCTCATAGACATATCCGGGATCATACGGCAGGGCGGAAGCCGCGGCGTCCGCAAGCATAAGCGCGGTCCCGCTCGGCGCGTCGAGTTTGCGCCTGTGGTGACGTTCGACGATCTCGACGTCAAACCCGTCGCCGAGCACCGCGCAGGCGCGCTTTATCAGATCCGCAAGCAGGTTGATGCCAAGCGACATGTTGCCGGACCGGAACACAGGTATACGTTCCGCTGCTTTTTCGATCGCCGCGAGCTGCTCCGCGGAATAACCGGTCGTACAGAGCACCAGCGGGGTATTATGTGTCAAACCATATTCGAGCAGGCCGTCAAGGGCCGACGGGTTTGAGAAATCTATGACAACATCCGTATCGCCGGTAAAATCCATTGGAGATGCGAAAACGGGGAATCCGCCGGAGTCGGCGGTGCTTACATCGACGCCCGCGACAACTGCGGCGTCGGCATCGCCGGCTGCGATCGCCGCGACCACGCGCCCCATATAACCGTTACATCCGGAGATCATGATTCTCAGCATGTCCAAACCTCCCCGTCATTGCGAGCGGAACGCGACAATCCACGCCCCCGTCTTTCGTTCTCCAAGGTCTATAATAATTCTGCATTATGAATTATGCATTATTAATTGTTAAACAAGCCCCACAGCCGCCATAGACTTCTTCAGCTTCTCCAGATTCTCAGGCGCAAGGTCGCAAAGCGGCATACGCGGCTCTCCGACATCCATGCCCATGAGATTCATTGCGGCCTTGACAGGCATGGGATTCACCTCGATGAACAGCTTATCCATGAGATCGAGATACTTCAAATGGATCTCGGCAGCGCTCTTAAAGTCGCCGCCAAGACAAAACTCTGTCATTTTAGCAATTTCCGCAGGTAAAATGTTGGAAATAACAGATATGACGCCCAGCCCGCCGATCGACATAAGCGGAACTATGTCCTCATCATTGCCGCTCCAAATAAAAAACTCATCTCCGCAGCACGCCAGCGTTGAAGCGATCAGCTTGAAACTGCCCGAGGCTTCTTTTACACCGTTGATGTTAGGATGCTTTGACAGTTCCTTGTACGTTTCGGTCGTAAACGACATGCCGGTGCGGCCGGGCACATTGTATAAAATGATTGGCACGCCGATCCTGTCGGCTACAAAGCTGAAGTGCTTGACGAGCCCCAGTTGTGATGTTTTGTTGTAATAGGGCGTGACCATCAAAACAGCGTCCGCGCCGGACTTTTCCGCTTCCTGTGACAGGAAAAGGGCGGCCAGAGTGTCATTGCTGCCGGTGCCGGCTATGACCTTGACACGGCTGTTGACATGCTTGACGCAGAAATCAACGGTCGCGGTATGCTCTTCCAGCGACTGTGTTGAACTTTCACCAGTTGTCCCGCAAATCGTTATTGCCGCGGTTCCGCCGGCGATCTGGAAATCGATAAGCTCACCGAGCTTCTTGTAATCGACCTTGCCGTCTCTGAACGGTGTGACGATAGCGGTCGATGAACCTTTAAATACAGGAGTCTTCATATCCATTGGATCCTTTCTCTTAAATATACCCTTGCGCGCACAACAGCTCGGCGAGCAGTACGGCGCCGCCGGCGGCTCCGCGCAAGGTGTTGTGGCTGAGACTAATAAACTTGTAGTCGTACTGTGTATCGGGGCGCAGACGGCCCAGCGTAACAGCCATGCCGTTTTCGAGCATACGGTCGAGCCTCGTCTGCGGCCGGTCGTCCTCTTCAAAATAATGCAGAAACTGCTTGGGCGCCGACGGCAGCTCCAGCTCCTGCGGCTTGCCCTTGAAATCCCGCCATATCTGCTTGATCTCATCGATTTGCGGCTTGTCTTTGAATGCCACGAACACCGCCGCCAGATGCCCGTCCGTTGCGGATACGCGGACACACTGGGTCGTGATCGCAGGCGAATCGGCAAGCACGATAGCGTCGCCGGAGACCTTGCCCCATACCTTCAGCGGTTCCAGCTCCGACTTTTCCTCCTCACCGCCTATATACGGGATCACGTTGTCGACCATCTCCGGCCATGTCTCAAACGTCTTACTGGCGCCGGAGATAGCCTGATATGTGCAGATGAGCGCACGGTCAAGCCCGAACCTTTCCCTGAGGGGATGAAACGCGGGAACGTAGCTCTGGATCGAGCAGTTTGATTTAACAGCGATAAACCCGCGCTTCGTCCCCAGTCGTTTTCGCTGACTTACGATGATCTCGGCATGCTCGGGGTTTAATTCCGGGATGATCATCGGCACGTCGGGATCCATACGACAAGCGCCATTGTTTGAGATAACAGGGCACTCGGCTTTCGCATAAGCCTGCTCCAGCGCTTTGATCTCTTCTTTTTTCATATCGACTGCTGAGAAAACGAAATCAACGCTGTCTACGATAGCGGCGATATCCGTTTCGGCGGTCATTACCATCAGGGATGCGGCCGAACCCGGGACCCCGGTCGGCATCATCCAGCGGCCGGAAACCGACTCTTCGTATGTCTTGCCGGCGGAACGGCTGCTTGCGGCGACAGCCGTCAG
>Ga0123353_10001923_pt1 | contig 25549 bp, 19 predicted proteins | sample TergutLab28metaG_3_FD_92763 | JGI IMG/M metagenome (GOLD analysis project Ga0123353, IMG submission 92763) | Labiotermes labralis P3 segment gut microbial communities from Petit-Saut dam, French Guiana - Lab288 P3 | ecosystem: Host-associated > Arthropoda: Insects > Digestive system > Gut ...
ATGGACTTAAAACTGAAAGACAAGGTTGTCATCATCACAGGGGCGTCGGGTGGGCTCGGGCGGAAAATCGCGTTCGGGTTTGCGGCGGAGGGCGCGAAGGTCGTTGTCAATTACCTGAAGAACACGGAGAAAGGGCTGGACTTCGGGGCGGATGCGGCGGCGGTGGTGGAGGAGATTAAACAGACGTATGGCACGGATGCCGTGGCGTTGGCGGCGGACATGGCGTTTGAGGAGCAGATTGTCAAACTCTTCGACGACACGGAAGCTACGCTGGGGCCTGTTGACGTGCTGGTGAACAATGCGGCGTATCTGCCGAAAGGCCCGCTTGTGAATTATTCGGAAGCGGAGTGGAACTACACGTTTCAGGTGAATGTAACGGGTGCGTTCACGGCGAGCAAGGAACTCATCAAGCGTTTGCGCGCGCGTGGTGCGACGGGTAAGATTGTGAATCTCGCGTCACAGGCCGCGTTCCTGGGTTCGACGTCGGGGCACCTGCCGTATGACTCCAGCAAAGGCGCGTTGATTTCGATGACCCGCGCGATTGCCCGTGAGGTGGCGCGCGAGGGCATCAACGTCAACGCCGTCGCGCCGGGCATGGTGATGACGGAGATGGTCGCGAAAATTTGGGAGGAGCGCAAGGAGCAGTACCTCTCGCGGATACCGCTCTACCGCATCGCCCAGCCTGAGGAAATCGCGAACGTGATTGTCTTCCTCGCCTCCGACGCGTCAAGCTACATGACCGGTACGACGACCGACCTGACCGGCGGCCTGATGATGCGCTAATCCGGCATCACACCTCAACCGCCGCCATCGTTTCGGTCAGCAAGAGGGTTACACGGATGTCCGTCGCCGGAATGCCTGTCAGTTGGGTGAGGGCGCGGCGATAGGTTGCCATCTGCGGGGAGTAGGTCTGGCGCATCCGTTCGGCAAAGGGGCCTGCGTTTTCGTTGTCGCGCGGGCGGTTGGTTTTGTAGTCGTACAACTCGGCGCGTCGCCGGCCGTTTTCCTCGATGATGGCCACGCGGTCGAAAACGCCTGAGACCCATTCGCCACTGTCCAGCGCCTCGAAGCTGCGCTCGCGCCAAAGCTCCACAAGGCCGGATGGTTTGCGGAGCGCGTCGCGGAAGGCGGGGAGGAGGGGCATCTCCATCGTGGTGTCGTCGCCGTCGAGCCATTCGATTTTTTGCAGCAACGCATGCAGATGCTTGCCGCGCCGTGTCGCCTCGGTGTCTCGCGCGGCGAACAACTCGCTTGCCGTCCGCTCGTGTGCGGAGGCGATTTTACGGCGGGGCATACTGACGTTCCCGGCGGCTTCCGACGGCGCTCGACGGCATTTGCTTGCCTCCGTGGGTTCGTTGCTCAGCGGGGGGGCGGCAAATGCCGTGAACCACTGTTCATCGCCTTGCTGCCACGGCAGCTCGCCGCCAAGGGAGGCTTCGATGTGGTTACTGAAAAACAGCGTGTCGCTGCTCGTCGTTGAGGAGGGTTTGAGCAGGACGGTCATGGCGCGTTTGGCGCGGGTCATCGCGACATACTGCACACAGAGCGATTCGAACACCTTGGCGTTCAGGTTTGCGGTTGCGGCCGCCGCCAGCACGGGGTCGGCGTCAACCACCGGCTTGGGTGGGCGCGTCAGCAGCCAGGCGCCGTCGGGCGCGGACAGGATGTCGTCGGGGCGCGGGCTGCCAATGCCCAGGCGTTCGATGATGGGCAGAATCACATAGTCGAACCCCAGCCCCTTACTGCGGTGGACGGTAACGATTTTGACGGTCGAGGTGTCGGCCACATCGCGCGTCGTGAAGCCGTTCACATAGTCCGCGAAATCGGTCAGCGTGGCCTCGGCGTCAGCCGCTGCGGTGAACTGCACCGCCACGCGTAGCAGCAGGTCGAGGCGCCCCCGCGTGAAGGGGTCGGTCTCGCCGATGGCCTCGATGTAGAGCCTCAACGCGCGGGGCAGCCCGTGGCGCGACACGTCATCCAGCACACGTTTGCTGAGCGCGCGCACCGCCGCGGCCTCGGGGCGTGCGAAGACATCGGCGAACACCTGCGTTGCCAACGGCGTGGCGCGGACGTGTTGCCACGCGAGGGTATTGCCGGGATGCTCAGCAACACGGAGCAGGTTCAGCAACGCAGCCACAACGGGCGTGTCGGAGATGGCGCTCTCGCCCTCCCACACGGCCGGGATGCCTGTTGCGCGGAGGGCTTCCGCAAAGGCGGCGCCGTGCGCATTGGCGCAGACCAGCACGGCCGCCGAAATGCCGCGCTCCCACGGGCGGATGCGGTTCAACTGCCCACATGCGGCGTTCAGGTAAGGGTCCATGTCGCGTTCGTCCTTTTCCTTGTCCGCGGCCGGCACGCGCTCGACGGACACGAACCCTGCGCGTTGCACCGCCGAGTGGTGCGTGTTCCACAACCGCGCCCACTTTGCGCCGGCGTCCGCCGCGCGCGCCGCAAGGAACGCCTCGACGCGCGGGCCGCCGAAGATGCGGTTCACGCAGTCCGCGATTTCAGGGGCGTAGCGGTAGGAGCTGTCCAGCGCAAGCGGCTCATAAAGCCCCGATGCCGCCTCACGCTCGAAGATGGCCACGTCGCCACCGCGCCAGCCGTAGATGGCCTGCTTCATGTCGCCGACGATGAACATCGAGCGCTCGTCCGTGGACTGTACGGCCTCCTCGACCAGGTTACGGATGGCGTTCCACTGCGCATGGGACGTGTCTTGGAACTCGTCCAGCGCCCAGTGGCGGAAGCGCGTGTCGAAACGGTACTCGATGTTCTGCCGCGTGGCCTGATCGAGACCGGCAATCAGGCGCGGGACATCGTCGAACACGAGCTTCCCCTGCCGCCGCGTAACCGCCGAATAGACGGCCTCGATCTGGCTCATCAGCCGATGGATGCCCTGCGTGTGGTTACACTTCGTTGTGAGCGCAAGGCCGAACAGCGTCTCAACCGCCTCACGGATAAGCTGCGCTTGCTCCGCCGTGAACGTTACTTTCTTCTTGTTGTAGGCGATGGTGATGTCGCCGCCGGGCGTGTAGGCTTCCAGCACGTTCTTGACTGCGGCTTTCTCGCTGAACGTGCCGTTGAACGCCTCGACAAACGCGCAGAACTCATCCCATGCCGCCGCGCGCCCGACCGCCTCCCAGGTCGCGCGGAGCGTGTCGCGCAAACGTGCCGCGAGGTGCTGCGGTGTGCTGTGGATGGGAAACGGCGAACGCGTGGCCGGCCAGATCGTTGTGGGGTTGCCCCATGCGGCAGCCTCGGGGCGGTCGAGAAAAGCGGCGTGCCAGGTGTCAATGAACGCATCCAGCTTCTCGCAGAACGACTTATCCTCACGCCCCATGGTCGCCAAGTGGAACGCCTCGCAGAAACGCGTGGCCGCCTCCGAGCCCGCCGCCGTGTTCAGCAACGCCGCGGCGGCCGCGCGCTTCTCACGCGCCGCCTGATAGTCGTCCATCATCGCGAGACCGCCCTGCAGCCCGAGCTCCAGCGGGAACGCCTGCACCATGCGCGTCATGAAGCTGTCAATCGTGCCGATCATGCTGATGTGCTGGGACGTGATGAGCTTACGCAACAGCCCCGCGAACACATCGGACGAGAACCCCTGCGGATACGCCTCACGGAGTTTGGCCGCCCGTGCCGGGTCGAACCCCTTGAAGATGTGGCCGGCCTCTTCCGCCGCGCCGGCAGCATCCGCCGCGGCCGCGGCCAGCCGCCCTGCCACGCGGCTGAAAATCTCCCCTGCCGCCGCGCGCGAGAACGTCAGCGCCACGATATGCTGCGGCTCTGTGCCGAGCAACATCAGCCGAATCATGCGCGTCGCCAACGCAAACGTCTTGCCCGTCCCGGCAGAGGCCTTTATGAGCGTGTTCTTCATCCGCGCGTTATCTTTTCAAGCACGGCCTTGGACTGCTCGCGGATGTCGGCGTAGAGGCTGCGGCCCCCGGCGTCCATACCGACGACCGCTTCGAGACCGTCCGCCTCGAACACCCACAACGCTTCCGCCGCGCCGAATGCGTCGAGGAAATGCACGCCCTCGACACGGCGGACACGTTGCGCCAGCAAGGCGGCGCACCCGCCCACGGCTTGCAGATACACGCACCCCCATTTCCGGCAGGCCTCGGCCGTCCTCGCGCCCATACCGCCCTTGCCGATAATCACGCGGACACCGTGCGCCTCGATGAGTGCGGCCATATACGGCTCTTCACGGATCGAGGTCGTCGGACCGGCGGCTATCACGCGCCAGCCGCCGTTCTCCTGGACAGCCACAGGCCCGCAATGGTACATCGCGCCGTCCCGCAGCGAAACGGGCGGCTCATTGCCCTCGGCCACGTGCTTGTGCAGACGGTCGCGGCCCGTGAAGAGCCGCCCGCTCACGCTCACGCGCTCCCCCACGCGCAACCCACGCACCGCCGCCTCAGAGAATGGATAGGTTAGTTGCTTGGCCATACTGGACATTCACTTCCTCGCTCCCGGGGAGAAGAGGATGGAGAATCGGAGTTCGCCCGATGCGGGGGCGGCGGCCTCGAAGGAGAGCAGGGTCATGCCCGGGTTCTTGGAGTCCCACTCGTTCTTGGGCGCAGAGGCATCCTCGGCCTTCCATGCGAGTTTCGCGTCGTGCAGGGCGGTGAGCGTGAGCTGCTTCTCTCGCGTGCGCAAGATGACCGTGCCGACACGCGCCTCATCCACGGCGGCCTTCGTCATCATCGCCCAGCGCACAGGCGTCCCGGGGGCAAGGCCTTTCAGCGCGTCGTCGAGGCGCACCTCACCGGACGGGAGCAACGTGGCGGTGCGCGACACGCTCGATGCGTTCGTATAGACCGGCGAGAGGTCGAGCGTGGCCGACGGCGTTGGCCCGTCCTGAAACGCCGCGACTTTCGCGTTGCCCGAGGCAAGCTGGAGGCTGTTGCCGATGGTGAGCGTGTTGTGGCTGAAATTGTTCAGGCGGAAAATCGTCCAGCGGTCGCTGCCCTGCCGTGTATCCCAAAGGTTCATGCCGCGCTGCTCGATGCCGTGATAGCCCTCCATGCCGAGGTCATACGCCCAGCGCACGCCCTCCGCGTCGAACACGAACGAGCCCGCGTCCATGTGGCCGTGCGGCCCGTTCGGCGGCCCGGCTTTCAGGCCGAGGAACGTCGCCGTGGCGTTGTCCCACGATGAGCGCAACACGACGATGGGCGCGACGCCGCCGAGCGCCTTGTTCAGGGGCAACGCCGGGGCCACGCCCTCCGGCACAGGCTTGAGCCACGGCAGGACGAACGCAAACAGGCGGTTGTGCCCCGTGCGCCGCTTGCAATAGTCCTCGAGCGCGGCGCGCTCGAAATACACCAGCAGGCCGGGGCGTTTCAGGTGATGCGCGAACCACCACATCGAATAACTGGCCCCTCGCCCCCCTGCCCCGCAGTCCGCGTAATTGAACGTCAGCCCCGACGGCCCCGTCACGCTATCCAGATACCCGGCCGTCTCGGCAAACCCCGGGATGGCGGTCAGCCCGAAGTCCGTCCCCAGCAGGCGCTGGAACAGGTCAATCGCCAGCACGTTGAAATCCGTCCCGTAATCCCAGTAGCCCGGCCCCTCGGGGTAGCACCCGTCCGGCGAGAACGAGGCCCGCATCGAGAGCGGCAGGTTGACCACCGCACGGTGCAGCACGTCAACGGCCAGGTCGGGATGCCCCTCACGCAACGCGAGCGCCCCGGCCATCATCCCCGCATGGCAGACCTGCCCCCAGTTGTTCTTGGCCTTCACCCAGCCCGTCTGCTTCTGCCCCGCGTTCAGCCCCTTCTCCAGAATGGCCTCCGCCACGCGACCGCGCACGGCCTCATCGAGGTCATGGTACAGCCAGTCATACGCCACGGCCACGGCCAGCGTCATCTCCGCCACGTCGAGGAAGTGCGACGGGTTCCAGTCCGCGAAGGCCGCGACCGCCTCCATCTCCGCCACGCACCGCGCGAGGTAATCCCCGTTGCCCGTCAGGCGGTACGCCATCGCCAACGCCGTCAGCCGGTGCAGCACACGGCGCGACACCCCCAGCAGCCTCCGCCCCTCCATGACGCGGGCCGAGACAGGCTGTTTGAGCATCTCATCCGCATCACGGCACAACAGCCCGAGCGCGGCCCGCCCCAAGTCATGCGCCTCCAACTCCGCCCGCAGCGTCTTGAACCGCCCGCCGTCCACGAACAGGCAGGGATGGCCTTTCGGCGCGCGCGCCATCGCCTCCGCCACCTGTTCGCGCGTAACCTCCTCAGGCCTCACCACGGTCTGCGCCTGTGCGCTGGCGGCGAGCAGCAACCCCGCGGCCAGCAGGTCCTTAAACAATCTCTTCATCTTGTTCCCTCAAAAAAACGGCATCAGCACATTCCGCGCCGCCCGGAGCGCCCACTCGCGGCCTTCGAGCGTCTTGCCGAACGTGTCGTCCTCGACCTCGATACAGACGGGGCCCCGGTAGGCCGTCTCCATCAGCGCGGCCATGAATTTCGCCCAGTCCAAGTCGCCGTACCCCGGGATACGCGGCTGGTGCCATTCCAGCGGGTTCGCGAAAATGCCGACCTGGTTCAGGCGGTCGCGGCGGATCTTCACGTCCTTCGCGTGGACGTGGAACAACTTGCTCTCGAATGCCTTCAGCGGCAGAAGCGGGTCCATCTGCTGGAGGATAAAATGCGAGGGGTCGTAGTTCAGGCCGAAGCTGTCGGAGGGGATGTCATTGAACGCCCGCTGCCAGATGGCCGGCGACGTGAACAGGTTCTTGCCGCCGGGCCACTCGTCCTGCGAGAAGAACATCGGGCAGTTCTCGATGCCGATGCGCACACCGCTGTCTTCCGCAAGCGCAATCAGCGGCTTCCACGTTTTCAGGAACCTCGGCCAGTTCGCGTCCACGCTCCGGGTCCAGTCGCGGCCCACGAACGTGTTGACCTGCCTGACCCCGAGCAGCGGCGCGGCCTGGATGATTTTCTTGAGGTGGGCCGTCGCCACCCGCGCCACGTCGGGGTCCGGGTCGAGCGGGTTCGGGTAATAGCCCAGGCCGGAAATCTCGACGCCATGCTGGTCGAGCAGGGCCAGCACCGCATCCGCCTGCCCGCGCGTCATGCGCGTTACATCCACATGCGTAACGCCGGCGAATTTCCGCTCCGCCTTGCCCACGGGCCAGCACATCAGCTCCACGCAGCTGAACCCCTCGACCGCGGCAAACGCCAGCACGTCATCGAGGCGCTGCTCCGCCAATATCGCACTTACAAAACCCAACTTCATTTTCAGGCCTCCTTCTCGTTTGTTCACTTACGCGTGTAGTGCCTGACATAGTCAATCAGGTACTCGCACGGAAAAATGGAATCGTCAATCGCGCCGCCCCAGCTCCCGCCGATCGCGAGATTGAGCAGCAGGTAATGCGGCTTGCGGAACGGGTTCTCCGCGCCCTCGCCCGCGAGGTTGATGTCGAACGTGAAATACAGCGTGTCGTCCAGGAAGAACTTCATCTCGTTCTCGTCCCACTCCACCGCATAAACGTGGAACGCCGCATCAGGCTTCTGGTTCTCGATCTTCGAGCCCTTGCTGGTGTGGCCGTTCCCGCCCTGCTCGCGTTTCGCCTGGTCCGACCAATGCACGTTGGCATGGACCGTATTCGGGTGCGCCCAGACGTGCTCCATGATGTCAATCTCGCCGCACCTCGGCCAGCCGCCCTCAACCCCCATCATCCACACGGCAGGCCAGTTGCCCTGCCCGGTCGGCAGCTTCGCCCGCACCTCGATGCGCCCGTAGTGGAACGCCTTCTTGCCCTTGGTGTTGATGCTCCCGGACGTATAGCCGGCGTTCTCGTACGCCTCCTTCCGCGCCGTGATGACCAGGTTCCCGCCCCGCATCACGACGTTCTCCGGCCGCTCCGCCGTGTAATACTGCGCCTCCTTGTTGCGGATGAACCCCTTCTCGTAATTCCACACCGCGCCATCCACCAGCCCCCTGCCGTTAAACTCCTCCGACCACGCCAGCTTCCACTTGCCCGCATCCGCCGCGGCCGCCAGCAGCGGCACCGACAAGACCGCCCACACGACACCCCTCTTCCGCATACGCCCCCCTTTTCCTGATGTTAAAAACAACGGCAACAGCATACCCCATCCCCCGCCCGAAAGCAAACCGATTTTTGGGGATGGCGGCACGGCTACGCCGCGCCGCCCCACGCCTGGCGCACCATGCGGAGTGCGCCGCGCAGGACCTCTGCCCCGACGTTCGGGGCCGGCTCGAACACGCGGATGACATCCGCGGCCCCGTAAAACGCGAACGCCCCGAAGTCCATCGCCCCGGCGCCCGGCGGCAGGTGGTCGTCGGTCAGCGGCAGGGCATCGTGGATATGGATGCCGCGCGTCATCGGCAGCAGCGCGCGCGCCGTGCCGAGGTGCTTCTCCCAGCCGAGGAACTCCCGCACCTGCGCGTGCCCCATGTCGTGCCAGTACGCAAGCGGGGCTGTGGCGAAGCGCTGCTTGAGCAACGCCATCTCGTGCGGGTCCGGGAACCCCTCGATGGACGGCAGGTTCTCCAGGCACAGCGTGACGCCCGCCCGCTCGACGCGCGGCAGCAGTTTTTCGAGCGAACGGCAGAAGCCGTCGAACGGTTTCCGCGCGCGTTTCCGGCGGCGGCGGAGGGCCTTCTCCAGCAGCTTCTGGTAGCCCCCGTCCGAGGGGCTGTCCGCCTCGTCCAGCGCATCGTGGAGCACCGCCGTGCCGAGGCTCCCGAACAGCCGCGAATGGAGGGAGACCCGGCCCGCGTGCAGCACCACCGCCTTGGCGCCCATTGACGCGGCGAAATCCAGCGTGCGCCCGAGCATGAGCGCCGCCATCGCGCGGTCATCCTCATTCAGCGAGGCCAGCAGGTAAAGCTCGGGATAGCCATGCGGCGCGCTGATGGGGACCGGGCAATAGCTGTGGACGCTCTCCACCGTAACCCGGCCCGCCGCGACACACCGCTTGATGCCGGGCACATGAGCCTCCGCCGTATTGTAGCCCAGCTCCAGCGCATCGAACCCCAGCGCCACAATCTCGTCCACCATCGCCTCGCCGTCCGTATGGTCCGAGGCATTCCAATTTGTTGAAAGCGAAAAACGCATAAGGGGATGAACCCTGTCCTTGTCCTTTACGGTATTAAAAACAACCGTGCTCACGATACGCCGATTTTGCGCCGAAGTCAAGCGGTATTGGGGTTGACGTTTCAGGCAACAGCATGATATGTTTTTGTCCATGAATGCGCAGATGACGGCGCGGTGTTTGAACCAGAGGTAACGAATGCACGAAAGCTCAATGCTGCGGATGCGGTGGTTTAAGGAAACCCACTTGGGGGCCCTCGACAACAATCAGATCACGACGGTGGTTGACGTCGGGAGCCAGTGCGTGCTGGGGCAGGCAACGTACAAGGCCTTGTTCGCCGAGCCCCACTTCAACTATGTCGGGGTGGACATGGAGGCCGGGGACAATGTGGATGTCGTCCTGAAACGCGCCTATCAGTGGGACGAGCTTCCCGACCATTTCTGCGAGGTGCTGATCTCGGGGCAAACGTTCGAGCATATCGAGTTCCCGTGGCTGACGATGGGCGAGATGGCGCGCGTCCTGAAGCCCGGCGGGATACTCTGCATCATCGTCCCCAGTATGCAGAACGTGCACCGCTTCCCGGTGAACTGCCAGAACTATTTCAGCGACGGGCTGATCGCCCTTGCGAAATACGCCGGGCTGACGGCCCTCCACGCCTCAACGGACCGCGCCCCCGCAGGCGCGGCGATGGCGTGGCACAGCGCGGCCCAAGACTCCATGCTTGTCGCCGTCAAACCGCCGGACTGGCGGCCGGACCGTTTTGACAAGCTGAACTATGTCTGCGAGCCCGCGGACTTGGAAAAGATGGCCACCGGGCTAGTCCCCATCGGCAGGGTTGCAGGGAGGCTGTGGAGGGCCTGGCAGCTGGCCGTGTATGCGACGCGATGGCTTTCCGCAAAACTGAGAAGGATGATTTCCCGCTGAACAACGGCAAAACGATGCTTTCGCGATTGTCCATCTTGATTGTAACCTATCGGCGGGATGACCTGCTCGGCGCGTGCCTCACGTCCATCCGCGCGGCTTGCCCGGCGATGCCGCAGACGGTCGTCGTGGATAACGGGGACACGCCGGAGACCCGCACGCTGGTGCAGTCGTTCGACAACACGACCTATATCCGCTCCCCCGGCAACCCCGGGTTCGCCGGCGGGAACAACATCGGCCTGCCGGCATGCCTGGGCGAGTATGTCCTGCTGCTGAACAACGACACGCTGATTCATGACGAGCCCTTCACCTGCATGATGCGCTACATGGACGAGCACCCCTCCGTCGGGGCCATCCAGGCGAAGCTGCAGATCCCGCACCTGGGCAACCTCCTCGACGGCTGCGGCTCGATGCTGACCTGGGCCGGCAACCTGAACCCGTATGGCTTCTTGGTCAAGGATGCCCCGGCGTATGGCAGCCCCTACCCCGCGTTTGCCGTGAACGGGGCGTGCCTCATGTTCCGCAAGGGCGTCCTGGAACAGGCGGGCGGGTTTTTGTTCCACGGGCATTTCAAATCGTATTTCGAAGAGATAGACTTCTGCCACCGGCTGTGGCTGAGCGGCGCGGACGTGCATTACGTCCCCACGCCGATTGTTGACCACCACCATTCCCTCACGGCAAGCCAATTCCCGCACCTGGACATCTTGAGGCAGTATTATGCCAACGTCTGGTTCTCGCACCTGACCTGCCTGGACGCATATGGGCTGCTCCGCGTGCTCCCTGCCTTCTCGCTGGCCTACTTCGGGCATTCCTTCCTCCGCCTCTGCATCGGCCAGTTCTCGTTCTTCGGGATACACTATCGCGCGCTGTGGTCCGTGTGGGGCAACCGCACCTTCATCCGCCAGACACGCGCCCGGCTCCGCGCGGTGCGCAAGCGGTCGTCGCGCGAGATCTTCCGCTTGGTCATGCGCTCGCCGCCCATCGCTGCTTATCTGAAACTCCTCCGCGACATCATCGCGCGGAAAACCGCCTAACAGCCCGGCGCCGCTTTCCCTGTTGACGCTCACGGCAACGGCGTGGTATGGTTTGCACATGAACACATACAAGATTGCGGTTATCCCGGGCGACGGGACAGGGCCCGAGGTGGTGGCCGAGGGGTGCAAGGTGATGGACGCGGCCGCGCAGAGGTTCGGGTTCAAGGTCGAGCGCGAGGCCTACGACCTGGGCGGCGCGCGTTACCTGCGCACGGGCGAGACCGTGTCCGACGCGACGCTGGAGGAGCTGCGGGCCTTCGACGCGATTTTCCTCGGCGCCATCGGCCACACCGACATCAAGCCGGGCATCCTCGAAAAGGGCGTGCTGCTGAAACTGCGCTTCGGCCTCGACCAGTACATCAACCTGCGCCCCGTGAAACTGTTCCCCGGCGTCGAGAGCCCCCTCAAAGGGAAAGGCCCGGCCGAGATTGACTACTGCGTGATACGCGAGAACAGCGGCGGGCTCTACACGGGCATCGGCGGCCTCTCACGCCAAGGCACAAAAGACGAAGTCGCCGTCCAGCAGATGATGTACACCTACGCCCAGGTGGAGCGTTGCCTGCGCTATGCGTTCGACTACGCCCGCGCCTACGGCAAGCAAGCGCGCGGCACCGGCACGCGCAACACGCTCGCGCTGGTCGGCAAGTCGAACGTGCTGACCTATATGTACGAGCTGTGGAACCGCGTGTTCGCAGAGGTCGGCGCGGACTACCCCGACGTAACGCGCGAGTATTACCACGTGGACGCGACGTGCCTCTACATGGTCTCCAGCCCCGAGATGTTCGACGTCATCGTTACCGAGAATATGTTCGGCGACATCATCACCGACCTCGCCGCCATCACGCAGGGCGGCCTGGGCGTGGCGGCCGGGGGCAACATCAACCCGGACGGCGTGAGCATGTTCGAGCCCATCGGCGGCACGGCCCCGATGTGGACCGGCAAGAACGCCATCAACCCGATCGCCGCCATCGGTGCCGCCGCGATGATGCTCACCACCCTCGGCGAGGCCGCCGCCGGCACCGCCATCGAGCAAGCCATCGCCGCGACAACGCCCAAGATGAAAAGCCAGCTCGCCAACCAGATGGGCTACACCACCACGCAGGTCGGCGACCTCATCGCCGCGGAGGTCCTGGCGTAGAGACCACCGAGACCGCCGAATTTCGCCGGCCCCCATGAACCCCGGGCCGCGATTGAGCGTTTCTTACTACGGAATGAAACCCATCTGCGAGAGATTCTCCGTGTCCTTTGCCTACCCTGTGCATTTCACGCGCCGCGTGTTTGCGACGGGCAATCCCTTGCTCGCGTCTGTGCTTGCCAAACGCCCCTCGCCGGCCCGCGTGATGATCGTCATGGACTCGGGCGCGGCGGACGCGACGCCCGGGCTGGCCCAGCAAATCAAGGATTACTTCGATGCCCATGCCGGCCGCATCGAGCGGGTCGGCGAACCGCTGGTGGTGCCGGGCGGCGAGAATGCCAAGAACGGCTGGGGCTGCGTGCGCGAAATCATGAGCCGCGCCGGGCGTGCCCACCTCGACCGCCACAGCACCATCGTGGCGGTCGGCGGCGGATGCGTGCTGGACATGGCCGGGTTCGCCGCATCGCTCATCCACCGGGGCGTGCGCTTCGTGCGCATCCCCACGACCGTCCTCGCGCAGAACGACGCGGGCGTCGGCGTGAAAAACGGCATGAACGACGGCGGCGCGAAAAACTTCATCGGCACCTTCGCCCCGCCCGCTGCCGTCATCAACGATTTCGAGTTCCTGAAAACGCTTCCGCAAGGCGACTGGATCAGCGGCGTGGCAGAGGCCTTCAAGGTCGCGATTATTGCGGACAAGCCGTTCTTCCGCCAACTCTGCACGATGGCGCACAAACTGAAAAAACGGAATCAGGCGGCCATGGAAACGGTCGTCCACCGAACCGCCAAACTGCACCTGAGGCACATCGCCACCTCCGGCGACCCCTTCGAGTTCGGCAGCGCCCGCCCGCTGGACTTCGGGCACTGGGCCGCACACCGCCTGGAGCTGATGTCCAACTTCATGCTCACCCACGGGCAGGCCGTCGCCATCGGCATCGCGCTCGACAGCACCTACGCACGCCTGAAGCGCATGATTCCCGAAGACGAACACGCCGCCATCATCAAAGGCCTGACCGCCTGCGGCCTGCCCATCTACTCCCCCTTGCTCGAACGCCCCGAACTCCTCGACGGCCTCGAGCAATTCCGCGAACACCTCGGCGGCAAACTCTGCATCACCCTCCCCTGCCCCCTCGGCGCAAAACGCGAAGTGCACCGCATGGACACGCAAACGATCCGGCGAGCGGTGGCGTTCATCAGGGAAGCGCAATGAGGCAGGGGAAGAGCGGCGCGCGCCGAACGGCCCACTCCTAATTCCTCATTCCTCTTTCCCACCCACTCTGCTATCATTCCCCTATGTCTGCTTCCTTGCCAGCTTTGTTTGAGCGTGCGTTCGTTGCCGCATGGCCGAAGGCCGGGCGGGTTCGCCGGCTGGCCGCGCCATCGCTGCCGGGGGCGGCGGCGGCGCTGGCGGCGGCGGCGCTGGCGAAACGCGCACCGTCGCGGCTGGCTGTCGTGGTAACGCCGAACCTGCCGGAGATGGAGCGCGTGCATGGCGACCTGTGTGCGCTGGGGCGAGAGGGTGGGACCATGCCGTTTGTCTTTCCCCCGCAATCGGGCACCGACCCCGAGGCGGCGGGCTTGCGGCTGCGCGTGGTTGATGCGCTGAAAACCAGTGGCCCGTGGGCAGCGGGAACCCCTCAGCCCGCATACGTCATCACGGCGTCCATGGATGCGCTGCTCCAGCCGGTGCCAGACCCGGAGGCCGTGAGGGAGGCATCGGTGATGCTGAGGACCGGGGATACGGCCGACCTTCATGCGCTCGTAACGAAACTGGTAACCGCCGGGTATGCGCGGGTTACGGACGTTGACGCGCCAGGGCAGCTGGCGGTGCGAGGCGGTATCCTTGACGTGTGGCCCCCGGCAACGGACACGCCATGGCGGGCGGAGTTTTTCGGGCCGGAGGTCGAGTCGCTGCGGACATTCGACCCGGCCACGCAACGCTCGGTGCGGAAAGGCGGGTCGGTGTGGCTACCGCCATGCTCGGAGGCGGCCCTGCCCACGGTGCACCTGCCTGACCTGTTCCCGCCGCACACGTCCGTCATCTGGCTGGAGCATGACCGCGCCGGAGGGGCGGGCCTCTGCGCCTGCCCGGGCGCACACGCAGACACGCCCCTGCACATGGAACTGTTTTGCGGCGACCCTCCGCCTCCGCAGGTGGCGGTCCTGCCGCTGGACATCGCGACGCTGCCGGGGCTTGCTGAGCTCGGCGCGGAGGGCGCCCATCACCCCGAGCTGCTGGCGCACGCGCGGAAGCGGTTGCTCAATGACCTTCAACGCCGCGCCGCAGACGGCGAGCAGGTCATCATCTGCGCGGACACGGCCGGCACGTGCGAGCTGCTGGCGCATGAGTTAGGCCCAGACACGCCAATCCGCATCCACAAGGCTGCGTTCTCGGGGGGGTTCACGCTGCCGGGCCTGACGGTCGCGACGCAAGCGGACCTCTATGCGGTGCGCAAGCAGATGCTCCGGCGCCCGGCGAAGGCCGCCGGATACGGCGGCCGCGTGGAACAGGCGGCTGACCTCGATCCCGGCGACCTCGTGGTGCACCTTGACCACGGCATCGGGCGGTTCCTCGGCTCGACGGAAATCGAGGTCAATGGCCAGCGTTCGGAGGTGTTCTCGCTGGAATATGCGGAGGGCGTGAAGCTGTATGTCCCGACCTCGCACGCGCACCTGCTCAGCCGCTATGTGGGCGTGGCGGGGCACAAGGCGAACCTGCACCGTCTGGGCGGCCGCCGCTGGACGCGCGAGAAGGTGGAGGCCGAGCGCGCGGTAACGGATTTGGCCGCCTCGCTGCTGGAGACGCAGGCCCGCCGAGACGTGATTGCGGGCATCGCGTTCAATGTCGAGCCGCCGTGGCTGCACGCGTTCGAGGCCGCGTTCCCGTATCAGGAGACACCCGACCAAGAGAAGGTCATCGCCGAGATCAAGCAGGACATGGCCGCCTCGCGCCCCATGGACCGCCTCGTGTGCGGCGACGCCGGTTACGGCAAGACCGAGGTCGCCATACGCGCCGCGTTCGTCGCCGTGATGAACAGCCGGCAGGTCGCGGTGCTCGTCCCGACGACCGTGCTGGCGGAACAGCACTTCGAGACGTTCACGGACCGTCTGTCCGCCTACCCCGTGCGGATCGAGGTCGTGAGCCGTTTCCACTCCCCCGCGCGCCGCAGGGCCATCCTCGGCGAGGCGGCCGAGGGCAAGGTGGACATCGTCATCGGCACGCACGCCTTGCTGGCGGCCGGCGTTGCGTTCCATGACCTCGGCCTGCTGATTATTGACGAGGAGCAGCGGTTCGGCGTGGCGCACAAGGAGAAGCTGAAACACCTCCGCCAGACCGTTGACGTGCTGACCCTCTCGGCCACGCCCATCCCGCGCACCCTCTACATGAGCATGACTGGCGCGCGCGACCTGAGCCTCTTGCAGACCCCCCCGCGCGAACGCCTCGCCGTCGAGACCAAGGTCGCCCGCGACACCGACAGCGTCATCCGCAACGCCATCCGCAGCGAGCTCAACCGCAACGGGCAGGTCTATTTCCTCTACAACCGCGTGCTGACCATCCGCCTCATGGAGCAGCGCATCCGCAGGCTCGTGCCGGAGGCGCGTGTCGCCGTCGCGCACGGGCAGATGCCCTCCGCAACGCTCGCCGAGGTCATGCGCACCTTCGAGGCCGGCGGGATTGACGTGCTGCTCTGCACCACGCTTGTCGAGAGCGGCCTCGACATCCCCCGCGCCAACACCATCCTCATCCACCGCGCCGACCGCTTCGGCATCGCCGACCTCTACCAGCTTCGCGGGCGCGTCGGACGCTCCTCACAAAAAGGGTTCGCCTGGCTGCTGCTGCCCGAGTACGGGCACATTGACGAAGACGCCCGCCAGCGCATCGCCGCCTTGCAGAAACACAGCGGCCTGGGCGCGGGCTTCAACCTCGCCTTGCGCGACCTCGAAATCCGCGGCGCGGGCAACCTCCTCGGCGCGGCGCAGAGCGGGCACATCGCCGCCATCGGGTTCGGGCTGTACTGCCAGCTGCTCCGCCGCACCATCGCCCGCATGAAAGGCGAGACCCCGCCGCTGCTGGTGGACGTGGACGTGTCGCTCGACTTCCTCGACCTCTCCCCCGGCACGATCAACCCCGCACGCTCCGCCTGCCTGCCGTATGACTACATCGAGGACGAAAGCCACCGGCTCATCATCCACCGCCGGCTCGCCGAGGCCGCCTCCCTCCAAGAGGTCAAGGCCCTGCGCGACGAGTTCGCCGACCGTTACGGCAAGCCCCCCGCGCCCGTCCTGCGCCTCCTGCGCATCACGGAACTCCGCATCCTCGCCACGCTGAAAAAAATCGGGCGCATCGAGGCCAGCAACGGCAGAATCCACCTCTACCCCGCCAACTCACGCATCCCGCTCCTCTGCAACAACCGCATCCCGCGGCTCAACAAGGGCAGCGCCGAGGCCCTGCTCGACGCCATCATCAGCGTGGTGCGGAACGTGAGGTGAAGCAGGGCCCTGGCGGCCCCCGGCAAGGCCTAGCGGCTCGTGCCTCGGTAGATGACGCCGAGGTCTTTCTTGTTGCGGGCGGCCTGGTATTCTTGGAGGGCGGCGGGCATGGCGGCCTGGAGGTCTCGGATGCGGACCTCGCCGCCGGGGTGGGTCGAGAGCCAACTGTCCAGGGCGGATTGCGAGTGGCCGCTGCTGAACTTCTGCCAGAACGTAACGGCGGCGCGGGGGTCGTAGCCCGCACGCGCCATCAGGGTCAGGCCCATGGCGTCGGCCTCGGTCTCGTTGCTGCGGCTGAACGGCAGCATGACGCCCACGTCGGTCGTGAGCCCATACAGCGAGGCGACGGTCTCGCTCTTGCTGCCGTACAAGACGCCCAGCATCCCGAGCGACTGAAGCTGCGACCACGACATCCGCTCGCCGCCGTGGCGGGCGAGCGCATGGGCGACCTCGTGCGCGACGACGCAGGCCAGCTCCGCGTCGTTAGCCGTATAATCGAAAAGGCCGGAATAGACAGCCACCTTTCCGCCGGGCAGGCAGAACGCATTGGCGTCCGCACTCTCCAAGACCGTGAACTCCCACTGGTAGCTGTTCTGGTTCGCCGCGTCCCTGACGGCATCGCCGACGCGTTGCATCGCCTGGTTGTGCGCCTGGTTCGCGGAGGGCCTGTACTTCTGCTTGTATTCGCCGAAGGCCTCCGCGCCGAGGCTGTTCTCGTAACCCTCGCTGGACAACATCAGCTGCGTCCGCCCGGAGATGGGGACGGTGCGGCAGCCGGTCAGCGCGGCAAGCGCCGTGATGAGCAATAGAACGGGAACTGGGTTTGTATGCATAGCCTTCATCCTCTTTCCGTTTTCCGAATCATCCTTCATTTCCCACAATACAGTTTCCTGATGACGGTGTTCACGATGCCCATCGGGAGCAGCCGGGACAGGCTGTACAGCACCTGATACTTCGGGCCAATGATGGTGAGGAGGGGGAGGCGTTTCCGCCGTGAGACCGCGTAGATTTTCCCGGCGACGTACCGCGCGCTCATCCCGTGCTGCTCGTCGGCCTCCATCACAGACACGCTCCGCTCCACGGTGTCCGCATACACGCCCTCGGCCACGCTTTTCTTCCTGTTCACGGTGAAGGAGGTCTGCGCGTCGCCCGGCAGCACGCAGCAGACCTCGACCCCGAACGGCGCGACTTCGTTTTTCAATGCGAGCGTGAACGCGGTGGCCGCCGCTTTCGCCGCCGCGTAAAACGCTTGGAACGGGATGGGCAGGAGCGCGGCGAGCGAGGTTACGTTGATGATTTTCCCCCGGCTGGCGCGCAGGTGCGGGAGCGCGGCCTTGACGCAGTGGAACACGCCGAGGAAGTTCACGCTGGTAACGGACTGGCTGTCGGCGACGGACACGTTCTCGATGGCGCCGGAAATGCCGTAGCCCGCGTTGTTCACGAGCAGGTCAATCCGCCCGGCGCGGCGGATGATTTCCGCGAAGGCGGCCGACACGCTTTCGAAGGAGGACACGTCGCAGGGGAGTTGGGTGAAGGCCGCGTCGCAGGTTGTGCGCGCGAGGCCGAAGGTGTCGTAGCCGCTGCGGTCGTACATCTCGGCAAGCTCGCGGCCGATACCCTTGGAGCTCCCGGTGATGACGGCGACCTGTCTCATGGGACGAACGAGATGTCTTTCAACGTTTGCGCGATGATGTCCATGGCCTCGTCCATCAGGGTCTTGGTATGGATGGCGGTGCAGCTGATGCGCACGAGGCACTCGCGCAGGGGCGTGGCCGGCGGGATGACGGGATTGACGTACACGCCGCGGTTGAAGAGCTCGCAGCACACGCGCAGCGTCCGCTCCAGCTCGCCGATGTAAATCGGGATGATGGGCGAGACGGAGTCGCGGATGGGGATGCCGCGCTGCCGCAGCCCTTCGCGCGCGTACTCGGCGATGGCCAGCAGTGCCGCCAGGCGCTCGGGCTCGCGCTTCAGGATGTTGAGCGACTGCAACGCCGCCGCCGCGTTCGACGGGGGTATCGCGGCGCAGAAGATGAGCGGGTGCGAGTTGTGCCGCACGTAGTCCACCACCTCCGCCGAGCCGGCCATGTACCCGCCGAGGCTCGCGAGCGATTTCGAGAAGGTGCCCATCAGGATATCCACCTCGTCGGCAAGCCCGAAATACTCGGCGGTGCCGCGGCCGGTCTTGCCGAGGACGCCCAGGCCGTGCGCGTCGTCCACCATCAGGCGTGCGCCGTATTTTTTTGCGAGCCGCACAATCTCGGGGAGGTTGCAGACGTTGCCGCTCATCGAGAACACGCCGTCCGTAACGATGAGTTTGCCCTTGGTGTCGGGGATGGCCTGCAGCTTGGCCTCGAGGTCCTCCATGTCGTTGTGGCGGTAACGCTCCATCTCCGCATACGAGAGGCGGCACCCGGCGTAGATGCTCGCATGGTTGTCCTTGTCGCAGAGGATCGTGTCGTTGCGGCCGACGATGCACGAGATGATGCCCAGGTTCGCGAGGAACCCGGTCGAGAACGTCTGCGCGTCCTCCTTGCCGAGGAACGCGGCGATCTCACGCTCCAGCTCGCGGTGCAGGGCGAGCGTCCCGTTCAGGAAGCGCGAGCCGGACACGCCGCTGCCGAGCTCCTCCGTGGCCCTGACGGCGGCCGCAATGACCTCGGGGTGCGAGGTGAGACCCAGGTAATTGTTCGAGCCGACCATAATCACACGGCGGCCCTCCATCGTTACCACGCAGCCCTGCTTGGACATCATCTCGTGGAAATACGGATAGATGCCGGCGGCCTTCGCCTCCCGCGCCGACGTGTAGGCCTGGCACTTTCTAAACAGATCCATAACCATCCTGACTCATTGCCCCAAACCCCATTTTTGGAGTAACCCCAAATTTCGGCTTGGAAATCCCGCGCATCATGCTATAATGCGCCCCAGTTCATTACGCCCCTGTAGCTCAGTTGGATAGAGCAACGGATTTCTAATCCGTTGGCCGCAGGTTCGAGTCCTGCCAGGGGCGCCATTCCCGCGCTTACTTCTTCGGGTCTGCCCACAGCACGGCGTTGGCCATGACCTTGCGGATCTCGGGGTTGAAGTAAATCGGGTTCGTCTCGTGGCCGACCTGCAAGTAGAAGAACTTCCCCTTGCCGATTGTCCAGCAGAAGCCCATGTTCGCAAGCTCCCGCTTCCCGTTCTTATGCACCTGCACGCCCACGAGCGGAATCTCGTTGGTCGGCGGGACGGCATAGGGGTCGCTGTAGCGCTCATCGTTCTCGATCGTGAACGTCGGCGCGACGCCCTTGCAGATCGGATGCTCCGGCATCGAGACGATCATGAGGTTCTCCTTGTTGTCGCCCACATACGCGGCGAAGGAGCAGGGCGTACCCATGATCTTCTTGTTGGGCTTGGCGAAGTGCGCCGAGTGCAGGGAGATGAACCCCATGCCCTCTTCCTTCACGCGCTTCTCGATTCTGTCCACCAGCTCGTCCTTCACGTCGCCGTGCTTCTGATGGCCCCACCAGACAAGGACATCCGCCTTTTTCAGCAGGTCATCCGGGAGCCCCTGGTCGGGGTCTTTGAGGTTCGCCACCACGACATCCCAATCCCTCATGAGCGGCGACGCCTTGAGCCCGTCCGCGATCGCCCCGTTGATGTCCTTCGGGTAGAGGTCCTTCGGGGCCGTCCCCTCCGACCACACCACCACCGTCTTCTTCGGCGCCGCCCACAGGCCCGCCGCCAACCCGACAGCCACAGCCGTCATCATCAGATGCTTCATCTCCATGCCTCCCTTACGTTGAACGTTCACACGTGGACTTTTTCCAAATGTGTCGCTTAGTATAAAGGAATCCGCCGCCCACCGTCAACATCCGAACGGGGGGGGGGCGGCGATTTTTTCGCCCGCTGAAAACTCAAAACAAAGGTTGACCCGGGGGTTCAAAAGAAGTACACTGTTTGCAATCTGTTATTGGCAACAGATTGAAAGGTTCACATATAAGATGGTGTTCAACAGATGGAGATGACCGTATGACGCTAACGACAAGGCCTCCGATCCGCATCGGCATAGCAGGGCTCGGCCGCGCCGGGCTCGAGACGCACTGCGCCCAGCTCGCCCTCTACCCGCACCTCTTCAAGATCGTCGCGGTCGCGGACCCCATCAAGGAACGCCGCGACACCGTCCTGAGCCGCCACCCCGACTGCCGCGCCTACCGCTACATCGAGGACATCCTGAACGACCTGGACGTGGAGCTCGTGGACATCGCCACGCGCACGGACGAGCACCTCGCCCACGTCATGGCCGCGCTGAAGACCATGAAGTGGGTGCACGTGGAACGCCCGTTCTGCTGCGACCACGAGCAGGCCCTCATGATCCGCGCCGCCGCAATCAAGTCCGGCAACCGCCTGCTCGTGCGCAACCCCTACCGCTTCGAGACCGCCTTCACCCATGTGAAAGACGTCCTCGACTCCCCCCTCCTCGGCGAGGTCTATCACATCCGGATACGCCGCGGCACCTATGAGCGCCGCGACGACTGGCAGGTCGTCAGGCGCTGCGGCGGCGGTGTGTCCCTCACCCACGGCACCGCGTTCCTCGACCAGGCCCTCGAGCTGTTGAAGACCCCGCCCGCCAAGGTCTGGGCCGACTTCAAGCGCATCGTCGCCGTCGGCGACGCGGAGGATTACTTCCGCATCATCCTGCGCAACCAGGCCGGGCTGACGGTTGACCTCGAGGTCTCCGGCGGCCGCATCAGCGAGGAGCCCCTCTTCGTCGTTACCGGCTCACGCGGCGAGTACCGGCTGATGCCCGGCGCCACCTCCGGCACCCTGCGCCACCTCGACCCCGCCAAGCCCCTCGAGCGACACCGCGCGAGCGTGCGGACGCCACCCCTCGACAGCGAGACCGCGCCCGAGGCCCTCCACTGGGCCGAGACCACCCTGCCCCTGAAGCACGAGCCGGGCAACGGCCTCGCGCAAATCTGGGAGCACATCTTCAACACGATACGCGAGAACAAGCCCTACCCCATCCCCCTCGACGACGCGATTGACATCATGCGCATCATCACGCTCGTCAAGAAAGACACGCCGTTCGCCTAGCGAAGGAGCGTGCCTAACGATCAGGCGGACAGGGCCTCTTGGCCCTGTCCGCCTTGCCTTACGCGACCGGTCCTGCCGGGTGCCCTTAGAACGACAGGGCGAGCTCGGCGCGGAGGAAGTAGCCGGAGTTGCTGCGGTTGTCGGCCGGGGCGTAGTAGTAGTCGCCGTAGAACATCTGCTCGGCCTGGACGCGGCCCTTGAGGGAGCCGCGCTTGTTGTGCATCTCCTTGATGAAGGTGCACTCGTAGGTGGCCTGCGTGTACCAGCCGCGGTACAGGCTGCCGTTGGAGACGGCGGCCGTGCTGCCGGTGGAGTGGTTGCCGCGGTCGTCCTTGTCGGCAAACATCGGCCCGGTCTGGATCTTGATGGCGTTCTTGCGGTCGAAGACCTTGAACTCGCAGCCGACCTCCGCATAGGGCCAGATGAGGTTGGACCAGCGGTAGCTGGAGCCGTACATCTTCACGGGCAGCTCGCCGATGTAGGTATAGCGGCCATAGACGGGGTTCCAGCCCGTAACGCCCTTTTGCGGGCCGCCGGGGCCGGTCGCGCCGTTGGTGCGGTCGTAGGAGGAGTCGGTGTCGTCGCCGGAGAGGTAGAGCGCGGCGAGCGTGCCGTAGGGCTTCATGGCGAGGCTGTTGGCGGTGTAGGTCAGGCCGCCGTAGAGCATGAAGGCGTTGATGTCCTGGCTGTTGTAGCCGTGCACGGAGTCGGAGTCGGTCCGGCCGATCTGGTAGGCGGCCTCGAAGTCGCCCTTGAAGTCGTCGGTGAACTGGGGCATGAGGCGCAGGCCTGCGGTAACGTAGTTGCGGCCCGGCACCTTGCCGGCATTGCCGGCGTTCTTGCCGCCCTTGAACCAGCGCGACTCGCCCTTGTAGATGAGGTAGAATTCCATGGGCAGGTCGTCCATCTCCTTCACGGTCCAGTAGGTGCCCAGGCCCCACTCCTCGAGCTTGTCCTCGCGGGCGGTCCCGACGCCCGTGGCGCCGTCGTAGCTGGTGATGTGGTACGGGGAGCCGTCCGCATCGCCGAGGGTGAGGATCCTGTCCTTGTCCATCGTGTAGGTCGCGAAGAGGTCGGCGGTCGTCTTTTTCGTAACCTTGAGCGACAGCTTGATGGCGTCGAAGTAGGCGGAGCGCGAGCCGTCGCCCGGGGTACCGTCCGCGACGACGCGGCCTGCGCCGTACCTCATGTCCTGCCGGCCGATGCGGATGCTGAGGACGTCGAACAGGTTCTTGAAGTCGAGGTAGAGGCTGTCCACGAACAACTGATCCGGGAACGTGTTGAAGTTGTGGGACGGGGCATAATTGTTGTATGCCCGGAACTCGTTCGCGAGCCGTGCGTAGATGCCGATGTTGTCGTAGTACGCCGAGCCCCACACGCGTGTGCGCAGCCGCGAGTAGTCAACGTAGGCCGGGCTGATTACGCCGTTGTTGTTGCCGTGCCCGTTGGGCAGGTTGTCGTACCAGTCGTAGCGGAAGCGGAGGTCGAAACCGCCGTCCAACGAAAGCGGGGACTTCTCCTCTTTCACCGTCTCTTTCGCATCAGCCGCGTTCTGGGCGCTCGCGCACACCGCCGCGGTACCGACTATCGCACACAATAACTTCCTCATCATTCTTTCCTTTTCCCTCACTGGGTCTAACCGCTCCTGTACAGCCATGAACAGTAGGGTTTGCCCGTTCGTATGCAAAACAAATTAACTTTTCCACGTTAGGACAACATCAGGAGTGTGTTAGTTTTGTGTTTGATTCGTCAGGGCTTAGCAAGCTGCTGTTTGAAGAACCGCACCAGCTCGCTGGTCTTGCCGCCGGGCGGGATGGTGTGCCCGCCGGGATGGGTGAGCACCACCAGCGGCGCACGGGCGGACGACGGATAGAGCGTCGTCCCCGGGGCCTCCCAGGGCTTGCCTTTCGTCTCGCATTGGTTCAGTGTTTGCAGGCGGGCCACGGTCATGCGCATCCACTCGGGCTTCACCAGCGTGTCGGCCTCGCCCATCAGGAAGAACACGGGCTTAGGCACGTTCAGCGGAACGCCGGGGAGTGCCACGCACGCGCACGGCGCAAACGCGCGGAAGGTCTCGGGATACACCGACCACAGCAGGAACGTCATCATGCCGCCGTTGGAATAGCCCGCGCAAAAGATGTTCCGGTCGTCAACCTTGTAATCCGCTTTCAGCGATTTGAGCATCGCGTCGAAGAACGTGATGTCGCGGTCGTTTTGCTCGCCGCGCTTCTGTTGCCAGCCCGACTTCTTCCCTTCGGGGTCAACCAGCGCAGAGGGTGTCGGGAGGCCTTGCGGATGCACCACAATCGCCTCTGGCCATTGGGTGTGGAAAGGGAACGCCAACGCCGAATGTCGCATCCCGCCGCCATGACCGTGCCACACGAACACGAGCGGCGCGGCGGTTTTCTTCGCAGTGTCGGGGACATAGACAAGTGCCTCACGCTTCACGCCATCCACCGTCCACTCGCGCGGCGCAAGACCCGCCCCGTGTGCGGTCATCAGGCAGGCCGCAAACGCACACATCCATGCTATCGTCATTCTCATCTCGACTCCTTTTGTGCCTGGGTTGCAAATCTGTCCAGCGCCTTGAAATAATCGTCCCCCAGCACCAGCATCAGGTCGTCATGCCCTGCGCCTTCAACCCAGAGGTGCTCCTTCGGCTTGTATGCGGCCTCGAAGAGCGCCTTGCCGTGCGAGAACGGGACAACATCATCGGCCGTGCCGTGGATGAACAACACCGGGCAATCAATGTTAGGGATGCGGCGGATGTTTGGGAACGGGTCGAACGGCAAGATGCGGATGCGCGTCAGGACACGCGGCGCACTCGTGAAGCCAGCTTCAACGACAAGCCCCCCGACCGGAAATTTCTCCGCCAAGTAACACGCAGGGCCGCTCCCGATTGACCGCCCCAAGACGATGATGTCCGATGGCGCGATTTTGCGACGCTCGGTCAGGAAGCAGTAGGCGGTCTCCGCTGAGGCATACACGCTTTTCTCCGTGGGCTTGCCCGCGCTCAACCCGTACCCCGGGTAGTCGTAGCAGAGGACCGAGAACCCTGCCCGTTGGAAGCCTTGAAGGACGCCAGCCAAATCTCCGATGTCCTCGGCGTTGCCGTGGGAGTAGAGGAACACCTTGTTAGTCTCAGCGTTGGGAAGCCACATCGCAGCGATGGGGTCGGCGGCGGTGCCGATGTTCACGACGTGCGGGTCGTCCCACGAATAAGTTGGGGCATGAGGATGAAACATCATCGAATTGATCATATAGCCTCCCACTAACGTAGCACCCACGTAAATAATCGCAAGGTTAATTACAATGCGCTTAGCCCACGAGGGCCGCTTGCGTGCCGTTGTGCCCATGCCATCAGGCAAGGGGGCTTCAACGCTGTCATGCTGAATCTCCGCATCGGTGCCGTTGCGCCACGCATCCCCGATGTCGTCAGGCAGAGGGTCTTCCGCAAGGACCGCCTGGGCGCGTTCATAGTCCTCATCACTCACCTGAATATCAATGCCTCCGATACACATGGACGGGAGCGCCGAAGACGTGCACAGGTCTTTCGCGAAAAACGGGATGCCCTGCGCCTTCAGCCGCAGACCAATCATGTCCGCCTCGACAACCCAATACACCGTTACAAGCGTTTTCATGTCTTCTCCGCTGGGTGGTCGAATGCGGCGGTCTCGCAGGGCATACGGCGCGAGAGGAGACCGAGCAGGAAACGGATGCCATAGACGACGTGGGTAACCATCACGCCGAGCCATGTAACAATCCACATCGGGAGCGACAGGCTAAACGATGAGATGAGCGTGAGGAGCGCATAGAAAGCCAGC
>Ga0123353_10001925_pt1 | contig 25533 bp, 24 predicted proteins | sample TergutLab28metaG_3_FD_92763 | JGI IMG/M metagenome (GOLD analysis project Ga0123353, IMG submission 92763) | Labiotermes labralis P3 segment gut microbial communities from Petit-Saut dam, French Guiana - Lab288 P3 | ecosystem: Host-associated > Arthropoda: Insects > Digestive system > Gut ...
CGCACTGGCTGACGTCGGCAAGTACCCGTTCCGTCCGACCCGGATCCTCGACTCCATCGCCGACCTGGCGAACCTGGAGTTCCTCGACCCGGTGGACGCCCACCGTGTCTGAAGGCATGCCACTGCGGTCACTGCGATGGTCCGCCAGCGGCGCCGAGCGGCCAGTGCGGTGATGCACGCCGCCAGCACCAGGAACCGAAACCCGAGCGACTGGAGCATCCCGACCAGCGGCAGGTCGTGCATCCGGTAGATACTCACTGGAACTATCTGCGCCAGCGCCGACTGGTCGCGCGACGGACTCCAGGCGGCCTGGGACGACCCAACGTCGGCCTGAGGGGCCAGACCCCACGAGTCGTCCAGGTAGGGTTTCCCCGCGTGGTGCGGGATGCCGCTGGTCGTGTTCCAGTAGTTGACCTCCGGTCGCCTGGCTAGTGGCCAGCCCCGTCGCGGAGGGGCGGATCAAGAGTCCACGCTTGTGCTTGACTATCCATCGTTGCTGGAGGCGGGAACACGGCGACGGTTTCGTCTCCGGTTGCGGAGGTAGTCGACAACGACCAACACCACACCGAACACGACGCCAAACACGCCAGCCTCGACGTCGAGGTGGCCGCGAACTCCCTGGTAAACGAGGAATATCGCCGCCACAACAACACCGTTCCACACCGATCGCATCAACATGTCACGGCCTTCCACGTCAGGGGACAGTTTTAGTGGGCCCGGCCGGTTTCGAACCGACGACCTCCGCGGTGTAAACGCGGCGCTCTGACCAGCTGAGCTACAGGCCCGGGGGAGTGCACGTCCCGGTGGGCGCCTAGGCTACCCGGTCGCGGCTCGTCGTAGGAGATCGCCCCCAACCTTCAGGGTCGCACGCCACCTTCGTGGCCGTGTCCGGTAGGTTCGCGGGATGGACAACCCGACCGTCGGCGACGTGGTCGCCGCTCTGGACCGTCGTTACCCGCCACGCCTGGCGATGGGCTGGGACCGGGTGGGGCTCGTGTGCGGGGATCCGGCGGCGCCGGTACGACGGGTGCTGTTCGCTGTCGACCCGGTGGCTGACGTCGTCGCCGAAGCCTTGGACACCGGGGCGGACATGCTCGTCGTGCACCACCCGTTGCTGCTGCGGGGTGTGCACTCAGTAGCGGCGACGACGTTCAAAGGCGCGCTGGTGCACCAGCTGGTCAGCGGGGGAGTCGCCCTGTACACCGCGCACACCAACGCTGACGCTGCCTCTGGCGGGGTTGCCGACGCGCTCGCTGGTGCCATCGGGCTGGTCGACGTGGCGCCTATGGTGCCTGACCCCGGTCCGGCGCTGGACAAGCATGTGGTGTTCGTGCCGGTGGCCGACGCCTCAGCAGTGGTCGACGCCATGTCCGCCGCTGGTGCTGGTGCTGTCGGCGAGTACTCGCGTTGTGCGTGGAGCACGGTCGGCGAAGGCACGTTCGTCCCGTCCGCGCAGGCCACCCCGACGATCGGGACGCAGCTGGAGGTGACGACAGTCGTCGAGGCCCGGGTGGAGATGGTCGCGCCGCGGGACCGGCGTGCCGGTGTCGTGGCTGCCATGCGTACTGCCCACCCGTACGAGGAGCCTGCGTTCGACGTCCTGGAGCTGGCGACATGGCCTGGCAGCACGGGGCTTGGTCAGGTGGGGCGCCTGCCCGCCGAGGTGAGCCTCGACCAGCTGGCCCGGACCGTCGCCGCTGTGCTGCCTGCCACCGCGGCGGGGGTGCGTTACGCCGGACCGCCTGACGCCCTGGTGCGTACCGTCGCTGTGGTCGGCGGTGCGGGGGACAGCGAGTTCGACGCGGTCCGTTCGTGCGGTGCGGATGCGTACGTCACAGCCGACCTGCGTCACCACCCCGCGTCCGAAGCCCGTGAGCAGGCCGTGCATGACGCGGCGACCGGACGGCGCACCGCCGCCACTCCTTATCTCGTGGACGTCTCCCACGCCGCGTCGGAGTGGTTGTGGCTCCCGGCCGCCGCCGACAAGCTTGCCGCCGATCTGGGCGGTAGCGTGGTCACACAGGTGAGCACTGCGCGCACCGACCCGTGGACCGGGCACGTCCCGTCCCCAGCTGAAGGAGAGTCGTGACCACCGCCCCCCATGCCGACCAGGTCCGGCTGCTCGACGTCCAAGAGCTCGACACCCGCACCGACCAGCTGGACCACCAGCGCCGCACCCTGCCCGAGCTGGCCACGGTCGCGGCCCTCAAAACCCGCTGCGCCGACCTGCAGCGCGTCTTGACAGCCGCCCGCACGACCACCGACGACCTGCTCCGTGAGCTGACCAAAGCCGAAGCCGACGTCGAGCAGGTGCGGGCCCGGACCGTCCGCGACCAAGGTCGTCTGGACTCCGGCTCAGCCAGCCTCAAAGACGTCCAAGCCCTGACCGCCGAGATCGAGCACCTCGCCGGACGCCAGGCAGTCCTCGAAGACGCCCAGCTTGCGGTCATGGAACGCCTGGAGGTCCAGCAGTCCGCCCTCGACGAAGCCCAAGCCGCCTTCGACGCCGCCGACACCGAGCTCACCTCCGCCCAAGCCGCAGCCGACACCGCCCTGGCCGCCCTCGACGCCCAAACCACCGAGGTTGCCGCACAGCGCGCCACCGCCGCCGACGGCCTAGACACCGCCCTGCTAGCCCTCTACGAAAAGCTCCGCGCACAACGCGGCGGCCGAGGCGCCGGCCGTCTCGTCGGCACCCGCTGCGAAGGCTGCCACATGGAGCTCAACCCCCTCGACCGCGAAGCCATCGCTTCAGCCCCCGCCGACCAAGTCGTCCGCTGCGAAGAGTGCCGCCGCATCCTCGTCCGCGTCTGAGCGACCGTCAGCGACGCCGTGCTGGGCCTTGGTGACCTCTCGGGTCAGCGCGTTCACGTCCTCGGCGTACCAGACCCGCCCGGTCTCTTGGTGCGCCTGGGCCTGGATGTGCTGGAGTTGCTCAGCACGTTCCTGCTGGGTCATGACCTTGATGCCTCCTACTGGGGACGAACGACTCGATCATCTCGGGCGTGGCTAGCCAACTGGTTTCTCTTCTAGTTGTAGTTACAGTATCATCATGGTTCATGAGCCCGTATCGTCACCCCCCGCTGGTGCTCGCACTTCTTGAGGTGCGGCATCCTGAGGCGGGTGTTCTCACACCAGGTGAGCTGAACGCGATCAAGCAGACGCTCATCCAACATGTCCCGTTGACCAGGACTGATGCGGTCTCGGAGATGGTGGTCGAGATCGTCGCGGGGCAGCCCCAGGCCATGGCCCACACGCACCCGGCCCACCGTTTCCTGTCGCGCGACAGCCGGACTCAGGTCACGTTCCAGCCCACGGCGATCACTGTTGAGACCGCCGCTTACCAGGACTGGGCGTGGTTCAGCGGTATCGTCCGCGATGTCCTGACGACCCGGCAAGACGTAGCCCCGGTCGACGGTGTCGACCGGGTGGGCTTGCGGTACGTCGATGAGATCCGCATCCCGCCAGACGTGGGCCAGAGCGACCCGCCAGTCTGGGACGCATGGATGACACCTCAGCTGCTCGCTCCGCGGTTCGACGGTCTGAGGTGTGCCCAGCAGCAGTGCGCCGTCCAGTACGAACTGGACGGTCCTGGCCACACGCTCACAGTCCGCTACGGTGCGCTCGAAGCACCGTCCCAGGTCCCGCGCACCTTCTCCGCCCGGGCTGCTGCCGAGGTGCCGACAGACCACTTCTTCCTGGTCGACACCGACGCTGCCTGGACGGTGTTGGTCGGTGACGAGACCCCCGAGCTTGACGTGGATCAGGTGCTCGACACCGCAGACCAGCTGCACGCCCCTTCCAAGAAGGTGTTCGAAGCCGCCATCAGCCAGTTGCTTCGCACGGAGGTGCTCGACCGTGCCTGACACCACAGTCTCTGGCTCCTACCGACCTTTCGCACCGCTTCCGGCAACCGCTCTCGCTGAGACCGCACAAGACAAAGACTGTGCGGAGGTGCTGTACCGTCGCGCGAGCGACATCCAAGGGGACGCGGCGGTCCTGAGACGACGAGCAACGGTACGAGACCTGGACAGGCGCACAGAAGACGTCGCACGCCGACAGGCACCCAAACAGATGCTCGACACCCTTGCCGACCTTGGTATGGCTTGGCGTGACGTGGCGCGCCTTACAGGTGTTTCGGTACCAGCGGTCCAGAAGTGGAGGCAGGGCGGTGACCTGCGTGGAGAAAGCCGTCTGCGGCTTGCTCGGGTTGTGGCCCTCCTCGACGCGCTGGGAACCTACTTCATCTCCGACGCGGTCTCCTGGCTGGAGATGCCCGTCATGGCGGGTGTCGCGCTGAGCCGCATGGACCTGTTTGCCTCTGGGCGCACAGACCTGCTCCTCATCTTGGCCTCCGACGACGAGACCACCGCACCGACCACGGTCCTCGACGAGTACGAGCCGACATGGCGGTTCACGCTCGTCGACGACAACTGGGAGGCCTTCCAAGCCGCAGATGGACACACATCAGTGAGGCCAACCCGGTGACGACTCCAGCGCAGGGGGCAATTCCGGACAGCCGCCCAGAAACGTCCGGCAGCGACACCGACCACCGCGAGCTTGAGAAACCTGAGCACTCCGATGCGCTCTACCAGGCTCGTGGACCCGAGGTCCACGAGCTTGCTCACCGGCCGTTACTCACTGGTGACGTTCTGCGCCTGCCCGACGGACAGATGGTCACGCTGGTCCAGCACCCATGTGCCATGGCCAACACGCGTGGCCGCAAACAGCTCACCGCCACGGTGGATCTGGCACCAAACAGTTGGCTATGGCGAGGTAGTTACCGTCTGATGCCCTTGCCAGCGCTCATACCAGGCACCGACTACGCGGTCTATTTCGACGATCTTGTTCTCGTGCCGCATCCCGATGTCGCCGCCGCCGAACGCGTCACGATCCTCTCGGACTTCGGGCTCAACCTGCTTGTCCAGCGTTGGGCGCACCACAACACCCGGATCGTCGTGTGGACCAAGACCATCCACCAGCACACCGCTCGGGCCATCGAGGAGGCTGATCTTGTCGCTGACACGGTCGGACAACTTGTCGCCAGCGGATGGCTACCCGCCGAGGCCCGCACCGCGATGAACACCTGGCTCGACGAACGCCAGCCCCATTCCACGCTGACGTACCGGGCGATGCTGGGCGACCCGCAAGCGCGCAGCACAGTCCGCGCCGCAGCCCGCAAACATGTCCGCCAGCTTCGGCCACCAGACGTCACTGGGGATGACACATAGGCGGATGAGTCAGTCGGTACGCCGGGTTCTGTACCTGCGCTCGGTTGCCCTCGCGCAGGTGGCGACCATCCATCTACGACGTACGTTGCCGCACGCCTCTAGCGGCCTACCCGGGAGCTCGGGCGGGCCGCCCTCGAATGCTCCCTGTCTGGCCTTGCTCCGGGTGGGGTTTACCTAGCCGCACCAGTCACCTGGTGCGCTGGTGGTCTCTTACACCACCGTTTCACCCTTACCGGCCTGGCGGCCGGCGGTCTGTTCTCTGTGGCACTGTCCCGCGGGTCACCCCGGGTGGGCGTTACCCACCACCCTGCCCTGCGGAGCCCGGACGTTCCTCGGCGGGCCTTGTGGGCCCGACGCGGCCGCCTGACTGACTCATCCGCGCCCGCCAGCATAGTTCAACAACATGACCAGCGTGAAGACGACAGGTGCCACACATGGTGCGATAGATGGTAAGATGATGCGTATGGCCAGTTCGCTCACCGTCAAGCGGTCTTTCACCATCCCTGCGGACCTCATCGAGCAGGCACAGCTGCGTAGTGGGCCGCGGGGGCTGTCGGCGTATCTGACGCAGGCGCTGGAGGCGCAGCTGCGCATCGACAGGCTCAACGAGTACGTCGCCGCTGCCGAGGCCGAACAGGGCCCGGTCCCCGACGAGGTGCTGGCCCAGGTCTACGCGGACATCGCCGCTGCCGACGCTCGCCGATGACCGGCCCTGGGATCTTCGGGCGCCCCATCGTCCTCGACTGCGAAGGGCTGTCTCGTGCCGTGGCTCGCGACACCTATCTTGTCGGCGTCATCAAGGCTGCTCGGGACAGCCGGTGCCCCGTGGTCGTCTCAGCCATCACGCTCGTCGAAGCCGTCCACGCCAAGTCCAACCAAGCGGCGTTGCAGTGGACGCTGTCGCGCCTGACCGTCGAACCTGTCAGCGAACAGATCGCCGCGGATGCCGCTGCGCTGCTGTCCCGCGCGGGGCTGCACGGCCACCAGCATGCGATTGACGCTGTGGTGTGCGCGACAGCGATGAGCCTGCCTGGGCGCCCGCTGCTGTACACCAGCGATCCCGACCTGGACCTGTTGCTTGACGGTCAGGCCACAGTCGTCGCGTTGCGCTGAATGCTGAGGCCACCTGGACGCCGGTGGAACCGTCCTGGTCTGGACGTCAAACGGCTCTTGTTGTCGAAGACGCCGCACGTGACGCGCTGGACTGGTGATGTCCCCGGGTAGGGGGTCGCGCTCATTTGCGGCATGGTAGTGCTCTGCTGTGGCGACGACTGGCACGGCGGTGCGAGGTACGGCGACGCGGGAGAGGAGCCGATGTACGAGCTGGCGCGGTGTGTGCTCACAGGTGGGGGTGCCACCTTCACCGGGTACGTGGACCATTTCGACTCTGCGGTGCTTGCGGTGCGGTTCGCCGGACCGGTCGAAGGGCTGGACGTGGCCGACGGCGTCGAGATTCGGGTGCTCGACGACGTGCGCGGGGAGGTGCACTTCGGTGCGTCGCTCGCCGGGGTCGACACCACCGACGACGCCACCGTGGTCTACCTGGCGAGCCTGCGCGAGATCGGGGTGCGCCAGCGCCGCGCCGCAGCGCGGGTGCGTGTCAGCGTGCCTCTGACCGGCACTGTCACCCGCGGTGACCCGCCGGTCGCCGTACCTGTGAAGCTCACAGTCTTGGACGTGTCGGCTTCGGGCGCCAAGCTCCTCGTCGCCGACCGGCTTCCCCTGGACGCGACAGTGGCGTTCGCGTTCCCTGTCGGTGACGACGTGGTGGACCTGGTCGGCGAGGTGGTCTGGTCCGAGGAGTCGGCGTCGGGGTGGCGTATGGGCTGCCGGTTCGTCGGGATCGATGCCAAGGACACCGAGCTGCTGTTCCGCTACGTCCTGCTCACCCAGGGTGCCCAGCTGCGCCGTGCCCGTGCTTCGGGGCTCGGCGACCAGTAGCCCGTCGTCGGCACCGCTGGTTGTCCCGTCTTGCCTGGTGTCCCTGCGAACCCGGACACCTGCCGACCACAACCTTCTGCCGCAGGATCAGTGGGTTTCACCCACCGGCGGCACCAGCTGTGGCGGGATACGCTCGTGCTGAGCGCTGACGGCCATGACCAGGAGGAAGACGATGGACCCCACGCCCCGCAAGATGCGGATCCACCACCTGGCGCAGGCCAAGGAACGTGGCGACAAGCTGGCCATGCTCACGGCCTACGACGCGGTCACCGCCAGGATCTTCGACGACGCCGGGGTAGAGCTGCTGCTCGTGGGCGACTCGATCGGCAACACCATGCTCGGGTACACCACCACGCTGCCGGTGACCGTGGACCAGATGGTCGTGGCGGCGCGGGCCGTGGCAGGGGCGGTGCACCGTGCGCTGGTCGTGGTGGACATGCCGTTCGGGTCGTACGAGGCGGGACCGGAGCAGGCGCTGGCGAGCGGCACGCGGCTGATGAAAGAGACCGGGGCCGCCGCGGTCAAGCTGGAGGGTGGACGACGGGTCGCAGCGCAGGTGCGGGCGTTGACCGACGCGGGGATCCCTGTGGTCGGGCACCTGGGGTACACGCCGCAGTCCGAGCACCTGCTCGGTGGTCCGCGGGTCCAGGGGCGCGGAGAGGACGCCGCCGGACGGTTGCACGCCGACGCGCTGGCGCTGGTCGATGCCGGGGCGGTCGCGATCGTGCTGGAGATGGTTCCCTCACCGGTCGCCCGGGAGCTGACGGCCGCCGTTCCCGTGCCGACGATCGGTATCGGTGCTGGCCCGGACTGTGACGGCCAGGTGCTGGTCTGGGTGGACATGGCTGGGATGGGGGACTGGTCGCCGAGGTTCGCCCGGCGGTTCGGGGAGGTCGGGCAGGCGCTGGCTGACGCGGCGCGGGCCTACGTCGGCGAGGTGCACGGCGGCAGCTTCCCCGACGACGCCCACTCCTTCGCCGAGTGAGAGCTCAGTCGTCGTCGGCCTGGCCAGCAGGGTGCTCGGCGGCGTCCCAGTCCTGGGTGCGGGCGCGGGCGATCTCCAGGGCCTGCTCGGCGGTCTCCCGGTCCGGGTAGGGGCCCATGAGGTCGGTCCACGACGACTTGCGGCCCTCTTCGACCTGGCCGGTCTTGATGTTGTAGTAGAACTTCTTCTTCCCGAACACCACACGCCTTCCTGATGGTCCGGCGGCGGACCGACCTTTCGTAGACTGCCAGGTATGAACGTCCGAAGCCCGCTCGTTCCCGGCAAGATCTCGCCGCGCCGACCGGTCCCGGCCTCGATCCAACGCCCAGAATACGTGGGCCAGAGCGCACCGACCCCATACACCGGTCCGGACGTGCTGCCCGACGAGATGGTCGAACGTGTCCGGGCCGCCTCGCGCCTGGCCGCACAGGCCCTCGCGGAGGTCGGGCGGCACGTGGAACCCGGGGTCACCACTGACGAGCTCGACGCTGTCGGGCACGAGTTCCTCGTCGACCACGGGGCGTACCCGTCCACCCTCGGCTACCGCGGCTTCCCCAAGTCGCTGTGCACGTCGCTGAACGAGGTGATCTGCCACGGCATCCCCGACTCGACGGTGGTCCACGACGGCGACATCGTCAACATCGACATCACCGCGTACCTCGACGGGGCGCACGGGGACACCAACGCCACGTTCTTGGCCGGTGACGTCGCCGAAGAGCACCGCCTGCTGGTCGAACGCACCCGCCAGGCCCTGGCCCGGGCGATCAAGGCTGTGCGGCCAGGGCGCCAGATCAACGTCATCGGCCGGGTGATCGAGACCTACGCGAACCGGTTCGGGTACGGGGTGGTGCGTGACTACACCGGGCACGGGGTGGGCCCGGCGTTCCACACGGGGCTGGTCGTTCCCCACTACGACGCGGCGCCGGCCCACGACACGGTCATGAAACCAGGCATGGTGTTCACCATCGAACCGATGCTCGACCTGGGTACGCCCGACTGGCTGATGTGGGACGACGACTGGACGGTCGTGACCGCAGACGGGCGCTGGTCAGCGCAGTTCGAGCACACTTTGCTGGTCACGGCCGACGGTGCCGAGGTCCTCACACAGCGAGAGGATGAGGTATGAGCGCTCACGCGTTCGGCCTGGACATCGGTGGTTCTGGGATCAAAGGCGCCCCAGTCGACCTGGTCACTGGCGCGTTCGCGGCCGACCGGGTGCGCATCGCCACCCCGCACCCGTCCACACCTGAGGCAGTCGCCGCGGTGGTGGCGCAGGTCGTGGACCGGTTCGCCCTCGACCCACAGGTGCCTGTCGGTGTGGCCTTCCCTGCTGTCATCCGCCACGGGGTCGCCTGTTCGGCAGCCAATATCGACACGCAGTGGGTAGGCACAGACGTGGAGAAGGTTGTGGAGGCGGCGACCGGCCGACGGGTGCACGTGGTCAACGACGCTGACGCCGCCGGGTACGCCGAAGTGGCGTACGGGGCAGCCCGCGACGTGCCCGGGGTGGTGCTCGTGGTGACCCTGGGCACCGGGATCGGGTCGGCGCTCGTCGTCGACCAGCACCTGGTGCCGAACACCGAGCTGGGCCACCTGGAGATCGACGGCGTCGACGCCGAGTCACGTGCCGCCGACGCCGCCCGCGAGCGCGAGAACCTGGACTGGCCCACCTGGGCACGACGGCTGCAACGGTTCTTCGACGTGGCCGAACGCCTGTTGTCCCCCGACCTCATCGTCGTGGGCGGAGGTGTGAGCAAGAAGCACGAGCTGTTCTTGCCGCTGCTGGACCTGCGCGCGCCGGTCGTCCCCGCGGCCCTGCGCAACGACGCAGGGATCGTCGGTGCCGCCAACCTCGCCGAAGCGCATTTTCTATGATCGACTCCTGCTGACCCCGTCCGAGGCAAGGGCTTCACGCAAAGGCAAGGGTTTGAAGACTTGCTTTCGCGTGGACGCCTTGCCTCGGCCAGGTGTCCGTCGACCGGCGGCTAAGGAGGGTCTGGCTCCTGCCTGGCTGGGTGGGGGTTGGTGGGCGACGATAGTTGTGCTGGGGCAGCGTTGGAGGTCGTGATGCCTGGTCGTCGTCGCTCGTCGCGGGAGACTGTCGCGCTGAACCCGGTGTTCAGCCAGCCGGGGGAGGCGACGCAGGTGCCACGGTTCCGGTTGCCGGACGGACCGTCGCTGCCGGAGACGGCGTACCAGATCGTGCACGACGAGGCGATGCTCGACGGGAACGCCCGGCTCAACCTGGCCACGTTCGTCGGCACGTGGATGGACGACTACGCCGCCCGGCTGTACGCCGAGGCCGCTGACAAGAACCTGGTCGACAAGGACGAGTACCCGGCCACCGCGGCGGTCGAGGCACGGTGTGTGACCATGCTGGCCGACCTGTGGCACGCCGACGATCCGCGCACCACGATCGGCACCTCGACGGTCGGCTCGTCGGAGGCGGCGATGCTCGGCGGTCTGGCGCTCAAACGGGCCTGGCAGCACACCCGGCGCGAGGCAGGACTGGCGACCGACCGGCCGAACCTGGTGATGAGCTCGGCTGTGCAGGTGTGCTGGGAGAAGTTCTGCAACTACTTCGAGGTCGAACCGCGCTACGTGCCGATCAGCGTGGAGCACAAGGTGCTCGACGGGCACGACCTGGGGCGATATGTCGACGAGAACACCATCGGCGTGGTCGCGATCCTGGGCGTCACCTACACAGGGATGTACGAACCGGTGGCGCAGATCGCCGCAGCGCTGGACGAGATCGAGGCCGCGACCGGGCTGGACGTGAAGATCCACGTCGACGGGGCCTCCGGGGCGATGGTCGCCCCGTTCGTGCAGCCGGACCTGGTCTGGGACTTCCAGGTGGGCCGGGTGGTGTCGGTCAACACCTCCGGGCACAAGTACGGCCTGGTCTACCCCGGAGTGGGTTGGGTGGTGTGGCGCGACCGGGCGGCGCTGAGCGACGACCTGGTGTTCACCGTGGACTACCTCGGTGGCCAGATGCCGACGCTGGGGCTGAACTTCTCCCGGCCAGGGGCCCAGGTGCTGTTGCAGTACTACATGTTTTTGCGGCTGGGTTTCGAAGGTTTCCGCAACGTGCAGCTCAGCAGCCAGGACGTCGCGGTGTTTTTGGCCCACGAGATCGGTGCTATGGGTCCGTTCGAGCTGTGGAACGACGGTCGCGACATTCCCGTTTTCGCCTGGTCACTGAGGCCCGACCCGGCCCGCACCTGGGACCTGCACGACCTGTCCGACCGGTTGCGCACCCGGGGCTGGCTGGTCCCGGCCTACCCCATGCCCGCGGACCTGACCGACGTGACTGTGCAGCGCATCGTGGTCCGCAACGGCTTGAGCCTGGACCTGGCCGAGGCCCTCGTGGCCGACCTGCGCACCCAGGTGGACCACCTGGACCAGACGGCCGCAGCCCGGCCGGCGCCGCGCCGGGGCTTTCGGCACTGACGCCTCGGGCACGCCCAGCGACGACGAGAAGTGCCGCCGTGGGCGCAGCTGCTGCCAAAAACTTGATCTAGATCAAGTTTTGCTTGTGCCGTGGGGTATCTTCTGGGCGAATGTACACCGAAGGCTGTTGCGCACGGCACGGTGAGCTGTACGGTACGGCACGTAGCGTGCCCGACCGGGACAAAGGAGGATCGCCTAGCTGGGCGGTGGCACCGCCCTAGGCCCTCAACAAGGGCGTGAGAGCCCGGCATCGGCAAAACCCTCGAAGCCATGGCCGGAGGCTCTGCTGTGCCACCGTTGTGTCGTTCTGTTTGGCATCGACATCAAGGAAAGACGTATGAAAGAGTCGTTGTTCAGTACGGTGAGCCCGTCGACTGTGCTGTGGGGACAGTTCGCCATCTACACGATCTACTGCCTGGCAGTGATCTCTCTTGTCGCATGGTTCGCGTCCCGGGTCAGCAAGGAAGAAAAGGAGGGCGGACGAAAGGTCGGCCCACGAGCGTTCTACACATGGGTGGGGTTCTTGGTCATCCTCGGTGTGAGCCTGCACGTCACCACCTACGCCACCATCCCGTGGGTGAAGGACGACCTGTTCGGCTCGGACTCCGACGTCGTGGCGACCTATGAGCTGTCGATCGGCAAGACCGACGTCGACGGCACCGCCGCCAAGGCCGAGTGGCGCGCTGGGTGGCCGTTCGAGTCCGCGCCGGCGCTGGCACCGCACGGGACCGCGGGCGCACCGACCGGTGCCGTGCTGCCCGACGTGCCCTGCGGCGAGCTGGTGAAGTTCTCGGTGCAGACCAACGACAACACGTACGGGTTCGGCATCTTCCGTCCCGACGGTTCGATGGAAGCCCAGATGCAGGTGGTGCCGCAGCACCCCAACGAGCTGCGGTGGACCTTCGTCGATGACGGCCTGTACACCATCCGTTCCACGGAGTACGCCGGGCCCCTGGGTGCCGACGTCGGGGTCAAGAACGTCATCAACGTGACCGGCTGCGGGAAGTGAGGCACTGACATGAGCACATTCACCGATACCCTCCTCAACGGGAACAAGGGTACGTTCAAGGTCTCAACCCTCACACCGCTGCAGAAGCTCACACTGAAGTTCGTGGTGTTCGGGCTGGTCTACTATGCGTTTGCCGTCATCGAAGGCATGCTCATGCGGGTCAACCAGGTCAAGCCGATGAGCTTCCTGGGAACCGAGGAAGACGGTTTCGAACGGTACTTCGCCATGCTGTCGGCCCATCCGCTGGTCGGGATCTTCGGCGCCAGCTACCTCATGGTGTTTGGTGCGTTCTTGTTCCTCGTCCCGTTCCTCATGAAGAAACCGCTGTGGTCCTACAAGATGGCCAACTGGACCCTGTGGCTCATCGTCGGCGGTGTCTTCACCTTCTGGCTCGACGGGTTCTTGACGCACTACGCCCCGCTGTACACGCTCTACTGGCCGCTGCCGGCTGACTTCGACCAGTTCAACCCGGTCTCGGGCGCGTTGTTCATCGTCGGGATCGCCGTGGTGATGGTCGGCACGCTGCTGTACGTGATCAACCTGTTCAAGACGATCACCTTCACCCCTGAAGGCTGGACCCGTCAGCGTCCGGGCGCGTTGCTCGGCGACGCTCTGGGCCTGACGAGCTGGAAGCTGCTCTTCCAGGGCAAGCTGAGCTGGCGCAAACCACAAGAGCACCTGGTGAGCCTGCCGGTCGCAGCCATCGCCCGTGGTTCGGTCGACGTGCTGTTCAACGTGCTCATCATCACGTTCTCGGGTGTGCTGATCTTGGTGTTCATGGTCGCGAAGATCTTCGGCAACGACCTGAGCAACACCTCCGTCGACGCGCTGCTGTACAAGAACTGGTACTGGTGGGGCCTGGACCTCGTCGCCGACGGTCTTGTGCTGGTGTTCGTCGCTGGTGCCTGGTACCTGCTCGTGCAGCTCATCACCGGCCGCGAGGTGTTCATGGCACGCTGGGCGCGTTTTGCCCTCGGCCTCGAGCTCGTCGTGTCGTGGACGGTGTGGAGCCACCACCTGCTGTCCGACCAGGCCCAGCCTGCGGCGCTGAAGATGGGGTCGGGCGAGTTCGTCACAGCGCTCGAGCTCGTCACCCAAGGGCTGGCCTTCTTCATCGCCATGGTGACGTTGTGGCAGGCCCGTCCTTTGAAGATGACGTTCCCGCTGAAGTTCCTCATCGGCGGTCTGCTCGGCTTCGCGCTGGCGGTGCCCGCCGGCATCATGCAGGCCGACGCTGGCCTGAACCGTGTGCTGCACAACACCCAGTGGATCGTCGGGCCGCACGTCCACGTGGCCGTGCTGGTCGGGTTGACCATGACGCTGTACGCAGCGGTGTACTTCCTGCTGCCGATCTTGACCAACGGCGCCGAGCTGTGGAGCACCAAGCTGGCGAACGTCCACTTCTGGTGCCACCTGGTCGGCGGTATCGGCATGGGTGCGTTCATGGGTATGGCCGGGTTGCAGGGCATGCTGCGGCGCACCATGTACACCGGTGGCGAGTTCCGCTGGGAGATGGTCCTGGCAGCGGCCAGCGGCGTGCTGCTCTTCGTGGCGCTGGCGTGCTTCCTGGTCAACATCGTCATGACACTGGGCCTCAAAGGCGCTCTCGGGCTCTTCAAGCGCTCGGAAGCACCAGCCTCTGAGATCGTCCCGGGCTCCGACCTGGCTGTCCAGCCTGCCGAGGCCTGACCAGGAGACACGGCCCCTCGTCCCGCGGCACTGGGTCAGTCCGGGACGAGGGGCCGTTTACTGTGCGACCTGTGCCGGTGCGCCGGTCGGCTGCCGGGTGGTGCGCCGCCCGGCTGCCGGGGCTCGTGCTGGCCTGTCGCATGCGGCTGATCGGGCGGTGATCGGGCAGGATGGGGGTATGGACAGGCAGCAGGACTACGTGTTACGGACCGTCGAGGAACGAAACATCCGGTCGTTGAGGCTGTGGTTCACCGACGTGCTGGGGGTGCTCAAGTCGGTGGCGATCGCCCCAGCCGAGCTGGAGTCGGCGTTCACCGAGGGCATCGGGTTCGACGGGTCGGCGATCGAAGGGCTGACCAGGGTGTACGAGGCGGATATGATCGCCCACCCTGACCCGTCGACGTTCCAGCTGTTGCCGTGGCGCGGTGAGAAACAGGTCACCGCCCGGATGTTCTGCGACCTGTTCACCCCTGACGGGGAACCGTCGGCGGCGGACTCGCGGCAGGTGCTGCGCCGGGCGCTGGCACGCGCCTCAGAGCAGGGATTCACCTACTACACCCATCCTGAGGTGGAGTTCTACCTGTTCCAGACGCCGGTGGACCCCACCAACCTCATCCCGGTGGACTGCGGCGGGTACTTCGACCACGTCGTGCGCAGCGCCGGGCAGGACTTCCGGCGCGAGGCGATCACCATGCTCGAGGACATGGGTATCTCCGTGGAGTTCTCCCACCACGAGGCCGGGCCCGGCCAGAACGAGATCGACCTGCGCTACGCCGACGCGCTGACCACCGCCGACAACCTCATGTCGTTCCGCACGATCGTCAAAGAGGTGGCGCTCGAGCAAGGTGTCTTCGCGTCGTTCATGCCCAAACCCTTGTCAGACCACCCAGGGTCGGGGATGCACACCCACGTGTCGCTGTTCGAGGGCGACTCCAACGCGTTCTACGAACCAGGCGCCCCCCTGGAGCTGTCACAGGTCGGCCGGTCGTTCATCGCCGGGCTGCTGCGCCACGCAGCGGAGATCACCGCGGTGACCAACCAGTTCGTCAACTCCTACAAACGTCTGTGGAGCGGGGCAGAAGCCCCCTCGTACATCTGCTGGGGGCACAACAACCGGTCGGCGCTGGTGCGCGTGCCCATGTACAGCCCGGGCAAAGGCCAGTCCACCCGCGTGGAGTACCGGGCGCTGGACTCGGCCGTCAACCCGTACCTGGCGTTCGCGGTGATCCTCGCCGCCGGGCTCCAGGGCGTCAAGAACGGGTACGAGCTGCCCGAAGGCGCCGAGGACGACGTGTGGGAGCTGACCGACGCCGAACGCCGGGCGATGGGGATCGACCCGTTGCCGACGTCGCTGGACGCCGCGATCAGCGTCATGCAGTCGTCTGAGCTGGTCGCTGAGACCCTCGGCGAGCACGTGTTCGACTTCTTCTTGCGCAACAAGCGCAAAGAGTGGGCCGACTACCGCACCCAGATCACCGCGTACGAGCTGTCGCGCTTCGTGCCGTCGTTGTGATGAGCGGACCGCCGGGGCGTTCTGGCCGCACCCCTTCTATGGCTGCCAGGCTCGGCCGCGCCGGTGTGCGAGACGTGGCACGGACCGAACGGCTGCTGGCGGACGCGGCACTGACCGCGGTGGTCCCCGCTGACGCCGACCTGCCTGGCCTGCTCGGTGAGGTCGCCGACCCGGACCTGGCCGCCCTGGGCCTGGTGAAAGTCGCCGACGCGGTTCGGCCCGGCCCGGCCCGTACGGCGCTCGTCGCTGCGCTGGCCGACCCGGGGCCTGCGGCGGCCCGGTTGCTGGCGGTGCTCGGCGCGTCGACCGAGCTGGGCAACTTCGTCGCCACACACCCCAACGCCCTGCTGGCGGTGCTCGACGACGAACCCGCGACCGGTGTGGACGCTGGTGCGGTCCGTGCCGAGCTGTTGGGCGTCGTCGGTGCTGACCCTGCCGCTGACGTGCCTGTCGCCGAACCGGGCGGACCGGCTGGTGTCGACGCCATGAGGGTGGCCTACCGCACCCGGTTGGTGCGGATCGCCGCGGCGGACCTCGTCGCCGAAGACCCAGCGCAGACCATGCCGCAGGTCGCCGCGGCGCTGGCCGACCTGGCCGCCGCAGCCTTGGAGGCGAGCCTGGCCCTGGCGCGCGCGGAGATGGACGACCACGGTGCGGGGGTCCGTCTGGCTGTCATCGGTATGGGCAAGTGCGGTGGACGCGAGCTGAACTACGTCTCCGACGTGGATGTGGTCTACGTCGCCGAACCATGCGAGGGGACACCTGAGGACGAGGCCATGGTCGTCGGCGCACGCCTGGCCACGTCGTTGGCCCGGGCCTGCTCGTCAGTGTCGGGCGAACCTGCTCTGTGGCCCGTGGACGCTGCTTTGCGCCCCGAAGGCAAAGACGGCCCGCTGGTGCGCACCTTGGCCAGCCACCGCACGTACTACGAGCGCTGGGCCCGCACCTGGGAGTTCCAAGCCCTGCTCAAAGCCCGTCCGCTGGCCGGTGACGCCGGGCTCGGTGCCGCGTACGTCGAGATGACCCAACCGTTCGTGTGGTCAGCGGTGACCCGCGAGCACTTCGTCGAAGACTCCCAGGCCATGCGCCGCCGCGTCGAAGAGCACCTGCCGCGTGCGCAGGCAGACCGGCAGATCAAGCTGGGTGTCGGCGGGCTGCGTGACGTGGAGTTCACTGTGCAGCTGCTGCAGCTGGTCCACGGCCGCGCCGACGAGACCATCCGCTCGGGCAACACCTTGACGGCGCTGGCAGCGCTGGCATCGGTCGGGTACGTCGGACGAGACCACGCCGCCCAGCTCGACCAGCACTACCGGTTCTTGCGCGTCATGGAGCACCGGTTGCAGCTGGCACGGCTGCAGCGCACGCATGTGCTGCCCACCGCCGAGGCAGACCTGGAACGTCTGGCCCGGTCGATGGGGATGCGCGGCGCCGACGTGCTCACCGAACGGTGGCGGTCCACCCAGCGTGACGTGCGCCACCTGCACGAAGAGATGTTCTACCGTCCGCTCCTGCCTGCCACCGCCCAGCTGTCCACCGACGAGGCCCGGCTCGCCCCCGACGCAGCCAAAGCCCGCCTGGCAGCCATCGGCTACCGCGACCCCGCCGGAGCGGTACGCCATATCGCTGCGCTCACAGAGGGCCTGTCGCGCCGGGCCGCGATCCAGCGCCAGCTGCTGCCGGTGATGCTCGGGTGGTTCGCCGACGGCGCCGACCCCGACGCTGGTCTCCTGGCGTTCCGACGGTTGTCGGACACCCTCGGCTCGACCCACTGGTACCTGAAGCTGCTGCGCGACTCCGGCAACGCCGCCCAGAACCTGTCGTCGGTGCTGTCCACGTCACGCTATGTGGCCGACGTGCTGACCCGCTCGCCCAAGTCCGTCATGTGGCTCGGCGACGACGCCGAGCTCGAACCCCGCCCGCACCAGGTGCTGTGGGCCGAGGCCGAGGCGATCTTGGACCGCACCGAAGAACCTGTCGCCGCAGCCGTCGCCCTGCGGGCGCTACGCCGTCGCGAGATGGCACGGGCCGCGTGCGCCCAGGTGCTGGCCCAGGTCACCGAAGACCGGGTGGCCGCGTCGGTGACCACCGCCACCGACGTGGTGCTCGCCGGAGGGGTGCGGATCGCCCGCCACCAGGCCCGTCACAGCCTCGGCCTGGACCAGGACCCGGCGCAGTTCGCGGTCGTCGCCATGGGTCGGCTCGGCGGTCAGGAGATGGGTTACTCCTCGGACGCGGACGTCATGTACGTCTACGACCCTGTTGCGTCCGCAGACGCCGCCGTCGCCCAGGAATGGGCCGTCCAGGTGGCTGTCATGCTGCGCGCCCTGCTGGTCGACACCGCCGCCGAACCGCCCCTGGAGCTCGACACCGACCTGCGCCCCGAAGGACGCAACGGACCGCTGGTGCGCAGCCTCGCCGCGTTCGAGGAGTACTACGAGCGCTGGTCGTCGGTGTGGGAAGCCCAGGCGCTGCTGCGTGCCCGGCCGGTCGCCGGTGACCAGGACCTGGGGGAGAGGTTCATGGCCCTGGCCGACCCGGTGCGCTACCCCACCGGAGGGCTGGCCCTGGCCGACGTGCGCGAGATCCGCCGTATCAAAGCACGGGTCGAGGCTGAGCGCCTGCCCCGCGGCGTCGACCCTGCACGGCACGTCAAGCTCGGCCGTGGGGGTCTGTCCGACGTGGAGTGGACCGCACAGCTGTACCAGCTGTGCCACGCCCACGAGGTCGTGGCCCTGCGCACCACGTCGACCACCGGCGCCCTGGACGCCGCCGCCGAGGCCGGCCTGCTCGAGAGCGACGACGTGCAGGTGCTGCGTGCTGCCTGGGAGCTGGCCATGCGGGTGCGTGACGCGAACGTCCTGTGGTCTGGCCGCACCGACCCCGCGCACACCAACCAGCTGCCGCACGACCGGCGCACCCTTGTCGGGGTCGCCCGTGCCATGGGTTACGGACCTGGCGGTGGAGCGGCGCTGGAGGAGGAGTACCTGCGCTCGGCCCGTCGTTCGCGTGCTGTCGTCGAACGTGTCTTCTACGGCTGAGCTTCGATCCACAGGTTTTCGTCGTGAGCGTCACCTAACAGAGGTGAAGTGGGTCCTGCGGCTGCCAGATCGGGCTAGGGTTGTCCTGTGCTCAGAGCGTTGCCGGTCGTCATCGATGTCGCTCTGCTCGTCTACTGCCTGATCGACTGTATCCAGACCCCGCCGTGCCAGGTGAGGAACCTGTCCAAAACGGTGTGGTTGCTGTTGATCATCTTCATCGCGTTCGCCGGTCCCATCGCCTGGCTGGTCGCAGGCCGCCCGTCGCGGACCCCGCTGTGGCAGCCGTCAGCTGAGCCGGCAGGCGGGCGGTACACCGGTCGGCGCGCACCCGACGACGACCCGGAGTTCCTGGCTTCTATCCAGGCGTCCGACGAGCGCCACGAGCAGATGCTCGCCGAGTGGGAAGCCCAGCTGCGCGAACGCGAGAGCCGCCTGCGCGACCACGACTCCGACGACGACTCGTCGCGCTGACCAGGCCGATACCTATGCTCAGGGCACTTGCAGTGACCATCGGGGTCGGTCTGCTCCTGTACTGCTTCATCGACGCGCTCCAGGCCGACCCGGCCCGGGTCCGCAACCTGCCGCGCATGCTGTGGCTGCTGGTCATCGTCGCCGTGCCGGTCTTCGGCCCTCTCGCCTGGTTGTTCCTCGGCCGTCCGCTGTGGCAGGCCCCCTGGCACACCGCCCCGCCGCGTCGCCGAGGCCCCGACGACGACCCCGACTTCCTCGCGTCCCTGCGCCCCAACGACCCCACCCGCGAACAAAAGCTTGCCCAGTGGGAAGCCGAGCTGCGCGAACGCGAACGTCGCCTCGGCGACAACCCCGACGACGAGACCCCCTCCTCGCGACGCTAGCGGCGTTGTCCTGCCCTATCCGACGCGCTGGAGCACCAGCTTCGGAGAATCGTCCGACCCGCTGTAGAGCTCGATGTTGTTCGCGTCGATGATCACCACACGGAAGTTGGTGGTCCCACCGAGAAGTCCGGTGACGACCAGCCGCCACGTGCCGTTCTCCTTGTAGAACGCGTAGGTGTCCTGCGGGCTGTAGAGAGTGGCCTGACCGTCGCCGAACAGCACGATCGCGCCCGGCTGGGCCTGGCCCCAACCTTCGCTGCCGACAGATTTCCAGGTCCCGCGGATGTCGTACGAGTCCGGGACGGACGGACGAGAGTCCTGCTGACCCGTCGCGGGTGGGTCGTCCACCGAAGGCTCGTCTGGCACACCTTGGGGCACGTCCTGGCCCACAGGCTGGCCGCCGACAGCACCGGAGCCACTGTCACCATCACTGTTCCCACAGGCGCCCAACACCAACGCCGTGATGAGCACCGAAACCAGCAACACCAGCTTCTTCATCGTCACTCCTGAGGTCGAGGCCTTCTCAGACGGTGCAGCCTTCGTCCCGGACCCTAGCGCTCGACACCGTCGCTGTCGCCGCGGACAGTGGCGACCGCGGTGCGGTCGGCTGTCTCAACCAGCGGCGACAGCGAGGAAGTCGTCGACGTCAGCGTTGGTCGTGTCCCAGGCGCACATGAGGCGGACCTCGTGGCCGTCGGGGGTCCAGTCGTAGAAGGCCCAGTGTTCGCGCAGGCGGGCTGTGGTGGCAGGGGGGATCTCGGCGAAGACGGCGTTGGCCTGCACGGGCATGGTGATGCGGACGCCAGGGAGGCGGGCCAGGCCCTCGGCGAGGCGGGTGGCCGTGGTGTTGGCCTGGCGGGCGCAGTCGAGCCACAGGTCGGTGCCGTACAGGGCGAGCATCTGGGCGCAGGTGAAGCGGGACTTGCTGGACAGCTGTGCGTCCATCTTGCGCACGTGCTCGACACCGTCGGCCGACCCTGGGGTCAGCACGACGAGCGCTTCTGCGGCGAACGCGCCGTTCTTGGTGCCACCGACGGTGACCACGTCGACACCGACGTCGGTGGTCAAGGCCCGCAGAGGCAGGCCCAGGTGGGCTGCGGCGTTGGCCACACGTGCGCCGTCCACGTAGAGCCGCAGGCCACGGGAGTGGGCGGTCTCGGCCAGCGCGGCGGTCTCTTCGGGGGTGTAGACCGTCCCCAGCTCGGTGGACTGGGAGATGGCCACCGTCGACGGCTGCGGGTGGTGGACGCCACGGGTGACGGTCGCAGCCTCGGCCAGAGCACCGGGGGTGAGCTTGCCCTCGTCGGCGGGGACCACCAGCAGCTTCAGCCCGGCCACACGTTCAGGCGCCCCGGCTTCGTCGGTGTGCGCGTGGGCTGTGTCCACGGTGATGACCGACCCCCAGCGTGGGGTCATGGCCGACAGCGCCACGACGTTCGCGCCGGTCCCGTTGAACACTGGGTACGTGCGGGCCTGCGGGCCGAAGTGGTCGGCCATGACCTCGGCGAGCCGGGCCGTGTACGGGTCGTCGCCGTAGGAGTGGACATGTCCACCGTTGGCCTCGACCAGGGCCTTGAGCACCTGCGGGTGCACCCCGGCGTGGTTGTCGGAGGCGAAGTCGCGGTGGTCGGGGTCGTGGAGCATGGGCCCAGTCTGCCGTACGGGGTCAGCCCTGCCAGGACGCGACCAGGTCGGCAGCCTTGGCGGCCGACAGCAGACCGAGACGGGACTCGGCCTTCTGGTACTCGTAGGAGTCGCCGTACTCGACGGTGCAGCAGTACGGCAGGTCGGTGTAGCACAGCGTCGTCGTCGACGGCCGGCTGGCTGAGCCGTTGACCGTGAAGCTGGGTCCACGTGGATCGTCGTTGAGAGTCCAGGTCCCCGAGTTCATCACCAACACCCCACCGACGTCATCGGCACTGAGGTTGGCCCAGGCCGATCCCCCCTGGGCGGCAGAGTTCCAGCGGGTGATGTAGACGGTGGCCCTGATCCCCGACCAGGAGCACGCGAAGACCTCTTGAGCCCCACGCGGCACGTGCGACGTGGGATCGACCTGCGTGCAGGTGGGGTTGTCAACCAGAGGGACCGCCGCTCGGGCTGCCGCGAGACCAGCGAAAGGCGGGTAGTCCGGTTCGTCGGCCGCCGGGTCTTCTGAGTCCTCGTCGTCGGGTGTTTCGGACGGGCTCGGGCTGGGTGAGGCCGGGGTCGACGCCGGTGGGCGCTGGGGTGTGGCTTGTGGTGTGGACGACATTCTGGCGAGCCACAGCGCAACACCGACCACCCCCACGACCAGCACGGCGACCAGGGCGGCCACGGCGACAGCGACGGCCTTGCGCGAGTCGGACGGCTGCGGTCCCGCCGACCACTCGGACCGGTCGGCGACCGACGGACCTGGGCGCTGCGCACCGGTCGGCGGTGCAGTGCCGTACGGCGGTGGGGGCGCTGTGGCAGATGGTGCAGCGCCGAAGGTCGCGGTGGGGGTCGACCACGACGGAGCACCTCCGGTGACGGGCGGACCAGTGACCTGGGCAGTGGCCGGGGACACAGCCAGAGCGGACAGCTGTTGGCACGCCGTGGCCAGGTCCAGACGCCGGCGCGGGTCTGGTTGGCACAGACCCTGCGCCACGAACGCCAGACGTGCACCGTCGGGTCCGCCAGGCAGGGGCGGCAGCTCTCCCCATGGGCCCGGTGGTGAGCCGGTGAGCATCCACACCGCCAGCGACCCCAGGTACCACGCGTCGGTGTACCGGCCGACAGCGCTGTTCCCGGCGAGCATCTCAGGGGGCAGGGAGAACCCCCGGTTGCCGACCATCTGGGTGTGGGTCGAGGTGCGGTCGGCCGGGACGGTGTGGGCGATACCCCAGTCGGCCAGCAGCAGCCGGCCTGCGTCGTCGACGAGCACGTTGGCCGGGGTGATGTCGCGGTGCACGATGTTGAGGTTGTCGTGCACCGCACACACCGTGGCCATGACCGGCAAGATCTGGGAGGTGACGGTACGCGGGTCGCGGGCTGCCGGACCGGCCTCACGGTGGTGGTCGGCGAGGTTGCGCGGGCACCAGGCCATGACGTCGCACCACAGCTCGTGCTCGGTGGTGGGCCCGGTCATACCGATCTCGGTGCTGGACACAGCGACGACGAACGACTCGTGCACGGGCAGCACCGCAGGATAGGTCGCCGTGTCCGCCCGGGCCGCCTCGGCCACGGTGAGCATGGCGACCAGACGTTCCATCTGGCGGGCCTTCTCCTGTTCGGACGACACGGCCTGCACCCGCAGCGCCAACGACGGTTCGTCACGCCCGTCAGGGACCGCCCGGGACACCGCCGCCTGCCCGCCGTGGGCCACCGGCAGCGCCACCTGCACCCGGTGCGAGTCGGTGGTCGTCGACACCCTCAGCAGCCCCGACGGGCTCAGCCGGACCAGCGACCCTGCCACGACGGTCCCGGCACGGGCCTGCAACCACCGTGAGAGAACGTCGCCGGAGAGCACATTTCGCACTATACGGGCTCGTTGACCACCAAGACGGCCGTCTGCGCAGGCTGACCTCTTACGGAGGGACGAGGTCTGCGGGGCCAGTAGGCTGTGCCGGTGGCGAAGTCGCGGTCTGTGGTGCAGGCGAGAAAGCTCCTGGTCGGGTACGGCGGGGTACCGGTGTGCGCGCCGGTGTCGTTCAACCTGCCTGAAGGCAGGGCCTTGGCGCTGGTGGGTGCGAACGGGGCGGGCAAGTCGACCGTCCTGCGTGCTGTCATCGGCCTGGTCGAAGTGGCCGGAGGAGGGTTGACCGTGCTCGGCGAACCCCCCGACGAACGGTCGGTGGAGTTCCGGGCGAAAGTCTCCAGCGTCCTGGACGACGACGCGTACTTCCCGGGTCTGACCGTCGCCGAGCACCTGTACCTGACCGCCCGCGGGCACGGCATGCTCGGCTCGCGCGAGCTGGTGGCCGAGCTGCTGGACGAGTTCGGGCTCACCGAGCACACCAAGTCGTTGCCCACAGCGTTGTCATCAGGCCAGCGGCGGCGGTTGCTGCTCGCTGCGGGGTTCGTGCGCCCACGCACCCTGCTCGTGCTCGACGAACCCGAGCAGCGCCTGGACCTGCGTATGCGCGAAGACCTCGCTGACCGGCTCAACGCGGAGAAAGAAGCCGGTGGCACGGTGCTGTTCGCCACCCACGACCCTGCGCTGGTGCGCGCCGTGGCCGACCGGGCAGTGTTCGTCGCCGACGACGAGTCCCCGCTGCTCTTGCCCGACGACGCCGCCGCCCGGATCGAGGCCGAGCCGTGATCGACGAGTGGCACAACCAGACGCCTGAGGTCGTCGGCCTCGACGGTTGTCCCGCAGTCGCCGAGGCTGAGCTGGGTGACGTCCCCCGGGCTGGTGCGATCCGCCGGTACACCCGTGACGCGACCAAACAGCGCGCCGGGGCAGGCCTGGGGTCGTTGCTGTCGGACGTGTACTACGCCGTGGTCGTGCTGGCGATCGGTATCGCCGTGGGCGTCGGGGTGGCTGGCCAGCTCAAGGGGTCGGTGCCCGACGTCGAACGCGCCGGCGGCACCGACCTCATCCCCACGCTCGTCGCTGTCCTCATCGGCTCGCTGGCGGCCACTGTGGTGTCCTTGGCAGGGCGGCTCGGCCCGGTCGGCGCAGGCGGTGCCGAGGCGGCCTGGTGGCTGGGGCTGCCCGTGGACCGCAGGGGGCTGCTGCGCCCGGCGACGCGGCGTCTGCCTCTGGTGGCCGCGGGTGTCGGTGGGCTCGTCGTGGCCCTGCTCGACGGTGGGCTGCTGGGCGACCCCATGGAGCGCACCGTGCGCGCCGGGGTGAGCGGTGCGCTCGCTGCTGGCACGGTGGTGCTGGTCATGTCGCTGGCGCAGACTTTCGGAGCGTCGCGGCGGTTCGGCGCGTTGGCAGGCGACGTCATGCTCGTCGTCGTACCTGTCGCCTTGGGGTTTGCTGCGTGGGTGGGTGTGACACCGGACAAGCTTCCGGTCCCGTCGTGGGTGGTGCTCGCAGGTGTCGGCCTCGTCGTGGGGGGGTTGGCGTGGGCCGCTGACGCACGGCTGACACGGATCCGGGCTTCGTCGTTGCGTGAGAGCGGGTCGGTGGCTGCCCAGGCTGTGGGTGCCATGGTCTCCATGGACTCGCGCGAGCTGGGCAGGGCCCTGTCGGACGGCGCGGCAACGTCGTCGCGGCCATGGGCGTCGCGTCTGCGTACCATCCGCGGGCCGGTCAACCCCCTGGTCACCGCCGAGCGCATGGTCTTTCCCCTGGATGCGGGCCTGCCGCACGGGCTGGAACGCTCAGCGGTCACCGGTCTGGTCACCGCGGACCTGGTGCTGCTGCGCCGGTCGTTGCGCCATATGGTGCAGGTGCTGCTGGCCATCGCGCTGCCGGTCGTGGCGACGGTGGTGCCACAGCTGTCAGGGCAGGGTCCGGTGCTGGTCGCGGTGCTCGTCGGAGGGTATGTGGCGGCCAGCGCGTCGGCGGAAGGGTCCCGTCGCGCGGAGATGGCCCCGATCCTCGACCGGCTGCTGCCGCTCGACCCGACCATGGCCCGCCGCGCCCGCATGATCGTGCCCGGGGCCGTCATGACAGTGTGGGCTGTCGCAGTGTTCGTCGCCGTCGGAACCTGGTTGGGCGATATCCCCAGCTGGGCCGTTCTCGGGCTGGCTGGGGTGCCGGCATGGGCTGCCGCGGCGGTGCGCGCTGCGTACCGGCCTGCCCCTGACTGGGGCGCGACGTTGGTGTCCACCCCGTTCGGGGCGCTGCCGTCCGGGGTGGGGGCTGTGCTGTCACGCGGGCCTGACATCGTCGTGCTGGCCCTGCTGCCG
>Ga0123353_10001926_pt1 | contig 25529 bp, 20 predicted proteins | sample TergutLab28metaG_3_FD_92763 | JGI IMG/M metagenome (GOLD analysis project Ga0123353, IMG submission 92763) | Labiotermes labralis P3 segment gut microbial communities from Petit-Saut dam, French Guiana - Lab288 P3 | ecosystem: Host-associated > Arthropoda: Insects > Digestive system > Gut ...
CGTAGGGGATCAAGGCGATTCCTTTCAAATGGACGGACGGAAAACTGGGGAAAGAATAGAAAAATTATGCAAATATAGGAAGACCAGATAATCTACGCAAAAATTCACACCTTCAAAGCCCTGCCGCCTGTGGTCAGGGCAACGGTGCTCAATGCGTTCAGTCTCCAAGAATACGCCATCGACAAACGGATCATTCTGGACGTTCGTGTTGAAGATGTGACGGGAGCATTCTATAATGTGGAAGTGCAGAAGCAGGAGCATCCGGCTTTTTTGGAGCGGATGCTCTTCGGTTGGGCGGAGACATATCGTACCCAGTTGCTGCGCGGAGAGAAATATGATGAACTTCGTCCGGTGCGCAGCATCATCATCACGGAGTTTCCCATCTTCACGTCACTGACGCGGTTGCACGCCGTGTTTGAACTTCGGGCGAGGGAGAATCCGGCGGTGTTGTTTTCCGATCACTGCCAGATTCACGTGTTGCGTTTGGGTGATTTGTTGCGAGACCTTGTGGGATTGGATCAGTTTTGTTTGGATTTACGGAGTTGGATGCAGTTTTGGGTCTATGGTTCAACATTAGAGGAGAGAAAGATGAGTGCGATGTTACAAGAGACACCTGCCGTTTTGGAGGCATACGAGGAGTTCAAACGGTTTTCGTCCGACCCCATCATGCGGGAAAAGGTACAAGCAAGAGAACGATACCTGATCGACGAACGATTAAAACTCGGCGGAGCAAGAAGGGAAGGGGAGACAATCGGTGAAGCGAGAAAAGCCCGTGAAACCGCCCGAAACATGAAAAGGAAGGGATACCCAATTTCCGACATCGCCGAATTGACTGGCTTGACGCTCTCTGAAATCGAACAATTTGGTTAGGAGTAAAAGATGAGTACGCCGACGCAAGAAGAATTTGAGGAAGCGTGGGCAACGTATACACGTCTGCAATCTGATCGTGTCCTCTGGGAAAAGATACAAGCAAGAGAACGCTACCGTACCGTTTCAGAATGGACTTGCCGCACCGCATGCGACCCCTAAATCGTATGGGAAAACCTAATTTTCACCTAATTTTTCTGACGAAACAACCTAAGTAGCCACTGTGTCCAAAACCACCCAACCTCATTACCTTAGGCTTTCGCCAGAAAATAATTGGTCTGTTTTTTCATTTTTCATTCTGGAGCAAGGAGTCAGAAGTCAGAAGTCAGAAGTCGCATGCGGTAAGGAACTGTCAGAGTCAAATGGTGCGGTAGCACTATTCTGACTCCTGACTCCTGACTCCTGTATTCTGCTCCACGGAATGCGATAAGGCTGAAAATGGCATGTTAATTTCTGGCGAAAGCCCTATCCTTCTACGAGCAACTTTTTTCGGAATCCCGTTGGCGACGTTCCTTCCAATTTTTCAAACGCGCGAAGCATCTGTTTCAAATTCCCAAAGCCGGTCAACTCGGCAATCTGTTCGACGGAATCTTCGGTGTAGGTCAACAGTTCCTTCGCCTGTTCAAAGCGGAACCGCTGAATCTGTTCGCGCACCGACCGGTTTAACACCTGTGAAAATCGCCGTTCAAGCGTCCGGCGGGAGACATCCAATTCCCGGGCAACATTGTCAACGCCAATCGGCGACTGATAGTTGTTCCGCATAAACCGAATCGCCCGGTTGATTAAAATATCGTCCTGTGCCGTGACATCACTGGAAAGTCGCGTGACCACTCGTTGCGGCGGCAAATGAATACAATGGTATCCGGTCATATTCTCGGAAACCAAATTCCAAAGAATCTGTGCAGCCCGAAATCCCGCATCTTCCAAATCGAATGCCACACTGGAGAGTGCCGGTTTTGTCAGTTCGCAAATCAAATCGTCGTTATCGACACCAAGAACCGCAACCTGTTCGGGCACAAGATAGCCCATAAAGTTACAGATTTCGAGAATTTGCACGCCTCGGTCATCATTGCACGCCATCACGGCAACCGGTTTCGGCAGCGATGCCAACCATTTCTCCAAGTAGGAATATTCCTCTTCGGGGGACAGCAACCGAGTCGGATCGGGGAGCGGATAGAGGCAGCAGTCGAAACCTTGTGAAGTGATTACCCGAAAAAACTCCCGCTCCCGAATGTCTGACCAAATACGCAGCGGCAACCCGCAGTAAGCAAAGTGTCGGAAACCACGCGACAGAAAATGTTCCGCACCCATCTTGGCGATTTGCGGGGAATCGGAAAGTATTTCGCTGATTTCCAACTCTTCTTTGACAAGCCGGAGATGTTCCAGCGACGGCTCAATCGTGACGACGGGAATGCCCAAGTCCCGTCGGGCTTCGATCACACCGGGAGTCGAGAGCCGGGAAATGATACCGACTCGCGAAGAAGAGTCCAATCGGGGCAACCGCTGATCGACATGGCTCGGCGCGGCAGAGATCGTTACGGGACCGTAGAGGTTCGACCAACGGATGACGCCTCGCAGCAGCATCCGCGTAAAATGTCGGGACGTTTCCAGTAAAACGTGAAAAGTGGTTCGTTGTGGCATGCTTCCCTCCGCCAGCCATTATAGATTCTGCGTCTTTGTTCGCAAGGTAACCCCGTGTCGCAAAAAGGGAGTATATTTTGCGCAAAATGGCATTGCTTTATTTCTTGGTCGCTGGAAAATGGTTGTTGTTCTGTCGGGGGATTAAATTGCAACAAATCAGAAACAAACAAGAAAGGAACGATCATGTCGAATATCAACATTGGAATGAATTTGGAAGCAACGCGGCATCACGATAAGCCCTTTGAATGGGGACTCGACCATGCTGCTGAAATGGGATACAAGTACGTCGAACCGATGGTTCACTTCGGTCGCGAACTGATGAGCGAAGCGGGATACTATCATACGTGGTCGATGTTCAACGACCCGATGAAGATGCGTCGGATGTGCGAGGATCGAGGTTTGAAAATCTCCGGTCTCCAGGCACACGGTCCGCTCGGCAGACCGGATCGGCATGGCGATTACCTGAAATCGGCGATCCGCTTTGCTGCGGAATGTGGGGCACCGGTCGTCAATACCGACGAAGGCATCAAAGCTCCGTGGACGACCGAAGCGGAAGACTGGGTGTTGATCCGCTACACGCTCCAAGAGGCGGCGTTCTTCGCCGAGGAACGCGGCATCAAAATTGGTTTGGAATGTCATGCCCAGTATTCCAAGACACCGGAAGGTCTCGAAAAACTGTATCGTTTAGTCGACTCGCCTTGTATGGGGTTCAACCTTGATACCGGCAACGCTTATCTGGCGGGTCAAGACCCGTACCAGTGGCTCGAACAGGTGATCGACCGTTCGGTGCATTTGCATGCGAAGGACATTTCTGTCCAGCACAGCGACGACGAGCGTGGCAAAGTGACGGGGACACCGGTGGGCTGTGCCTGCGGCGATGGTGTCATCGACTGGAAAAGGATGGTGGACATTGCGAAAAAATGTCCGCGAGACATCGTCTTTTCCGTCGAATGTGGAACCATCGAACAAGCAAAACGGAGCCTCGAACACCTCAAAAAAATCATCGAATGAAAACACGTCCCGCAAAACGGGAGTCAATTTTGCGCAAAATGGTGTTGACGATTCGGAATATGACATGCGATCATGACGACACAACACTTCACTTCTTTGAAAGGAAAAAAACTATGGTAACAAAACAGTATCAACAATATCAGAGCCGCAATCGTCAGATTGCGATGGGGGGATTCACACTCGTTGAACTCCTCGTTGTCATTGCCATCATTGGCATGCTGATCGCCCTTCTGTTGCCAGCCGTTCAGGCAGCACGCGAAGCTGCACGGCGAATGTCCTGTTCCAACAATCTCAAACAGTACTCTCTTGCACTGCACAATCATTATGACATCTATAATGAGCTCCCTTCGTCGAAATCGGTGAGATACACTCCCGACGGGATCAGGAGGTCAGCCCAAGTCAGCGCAAACTGGCCCCTGCTGCCGTTTATAGAACAAATGGCTCTTTATTCCGACCTGTCGGTCCGTCCAGGAGAAGTTTGGGACTCCCCCTTTATGGAAGCAAGCGTTGCATCGTTGAAATGCCCTTCGAATTATGTCCAATCAGTTGCCGGATGGCCCCCGAGTGGTACTGCGAACATCATGGTTTCCCATGGCGATGCCGTAGCAATGAACTTTCCTTTTTGGGTGTGGGCGGGCACGTGTTTGACTGATGCTGATGTCAATGCGATGCTCGCTGGCTGGAGTGACACAAATACCCGCTTACGTGGCGTGTTCATGCCTCGCAAGCAGAATACATTATCCGATATTACCGATGGCACGTCAAACACGGTCGCCATCAGTGAAGCGGTTGTGATGGACGAATACACGGATCCGATGCCGACGCGAATAAAAGGATATGCCGCCACTGATTGGTCTTGGAACGATGCAATCACCGATGGCATTGGTCCTCAAAACTGTCTGAATAGACGTGATCCCATTGATCAGACGCGATTCACGGGACGTGCAGCGCGTTCTTGGCGGGGAACCGGAGGTATTTTCGATGGTTGTACACAATCCTTCGGGTTCCAGACGATTCTGCCACCCAATTCCCCCTCTTGTTCCGCCGCATCAGCCGACGCTCGTGGTATCAGTGCCGATAACAATGCGTTGATGTCAGCGACGAGTAACCATAGCGGCGGTGTGAACGTGGGGTTGTGCGATGGTTCAGTGCGGTTCATTGGCGATAACATCAACACCGGCGATTTGACCAAAGGTCAGACAGTTGCAGGCGGCGGTTATTGGACAGGTCCGAGTTTGTACGGTGTCTGGGGTGCCCTGGGCACGCCCAGCGGCGGCGAGTCGGTGGGGCTATAAGGAAAAGGACTTATACCGAAGCCGGTTGAAAATTCCGGAAGTCGAATGTTTTAGCCCGACAACGGAAGACCCGACGCGGGTGAGGCGGCTGAATGAGGGCGTAGCCGAAAAATGACCCGCTCTGGGTCTAGGAGTTGGGAGTGAGAAGAGGATTGCGGTATTCTGAGCTCCTCACTCTTCCAAACGAGAAATGAGGTATGATATGGTGAAATGTTATCGCAATCTTACGATTGTGGTTCTGTTAATGTGGATTGCAATCGGTTGCGGCGGTCCGCTCAAACCGGACGGGTTGCCGAAGGTTTATCCGGTAACGCTCCAACTCGAACAGGAAGGTAAGCCACTTGCCGGTGCCGATGTGATTCTCCGCTCCGAAGAAATTGGCGTGTGGAGTTGTGGCGGTACCTCGGATGAGAGCGGCGCTGTTGTTGTGCGAACCCACGGTCGATTCGCCGGTGCGCCGCTCGGCAAGCACAAGGTCATTGTCATGAAAACCAAGCCGAGTGAAATGTTGGTCGATGTATCGGTTGCGAAATCACTTGCTGAAATACGAGAAATGGAACAAACAGCGGCACAGGAACAGAAAGGGCCGAACTTCGGCACAATGGTTTATCTTGTCGAACGAAAATTCTCTCGTGAAGGCACGACACCGTTGGAAATTGAAGTTACCACAGGTAAGAACAACTTTAAACTCGATGTTGGTCCTGCCGTGGAAATCGTCGAAAGACGTACCAGCCCCTTATGAACAACCATGACACGATTCGTTTTATCAATACTGTGTTTGTTTATTGCAGCGTCGCTCCATGCGGCAACGCTCAAGATCGGCACTGCGCAGGGAGATATTACTCCGCAAAAAAATGTTCCGCTCTGGGGACAGTTCGGTTTGCGTATGTCGCAAGGCGTTGACACGCCACTGACCGTCCACGTCGTTGCGGTCGAATCGATGGACGGTGAAAAACGGCTTGATACTGCAATTTTCGTTTGTGCCGATGTTATCATGATCAGTCCCGATTTGCTTGATGCCATTCGGAAAAAAGTCGCTGTGAAAGATGCCGCCATCGACGTGAATAAATTAGTGATCAACGCAACACATACACATACTGCGCCGACACTGAAATTGCAATCGCCGAAACTGCCGGTTTCGGACACGATTATGGATTATCCAGAAGTGATTGACTTCACGGCGGAACGTATGGCTACTGCCGTTGTCACTGCTTGGCGGAACCGCAAGCCGGGAAAAATCGCGTTTGGTCTCGACTTCGGTGTCATCGGTTGGAACCGCCGAATTGTCGATGCCCATGGTCGCTCCACGTTGTACGGAAATCCAAATCCAAGCGATACCCTCAGAGGAGCCGACTTCCGGGGACTGGAAGCAATGGAAGACCATGACATCGGTTCAATTTTTTTCCTGGACGAAAATGATCGATTGCTCGCCGTCGCCGTCAACGTCGCTTGTCCATCGCAGGTTGTCGCCCATTACCTGACGATCAATGCCGATTATTGGCATCCTGTTCGGGAAACGCTTGCGAAGCGGTTCGGCGAAGACCTCGTCGTTCTCGGCTGGTGTAGTGCGGCGGGAGATGCCGGTCCGCTGTCGACGTATCGGCGAGCGGCACTCAACCGAATGAACTCCCTGCGACAATTAGACGAGATGCAAGAAATCGCACGAAAAATAGATCGTGCCGTTGCTGATACTTGGGAAGTCGTCCGCAAAACGGCAAGTGCCGACGTGCCGTTGGTTCACCGCGTCGAGACGTTGCAATTGCCGATGCGGAAAGTGACCGAAGAGGAATACGTCCAGGCGAAAGCCGAATGTGAAAGAATTGCCGCCGCAATCAAAGCGAATCCGAACAAAGCACCTGCCGAAGTCGATTGGATGGCGGGCGGTTGGCACGGCGATGTCGTCAAGCGATACGAATTGCAACAGAAAAATGCTGATGTTCGGTATCCCTCGCCGATTCACGTCATTCGATTGGGAGAAATGGCAATTTTCACGAACCCCTTTGAGTTGTTCACCGATTATGGCGTTCAAATGAAAGCACGCAGTCCGGCGGTACAAACGTTTGTCGTGCAACTGGCTGGTTCCCCTCGCGCCATTGGAAGTTATCTTCCCACGGAGCGGGCAGTACGAGGCGGTGGTTACAGCGCGGTCGTTCAGAGTACGTCGGTCGGTCCGGAAGGAGGACAAGTCCTCGTCGACGAAACACTCAAAATCGCTGTTGAAATGTTTCAAAAATAATCAGAGCCGCAATCGTCAGATTGCGCGAGTACATTCGCTGGCGCATACAAAGGTAGCGTTGTGAATGCCGCCCTGTACGGACATACAGTACATGGCAACGACACCGGATTCGCAATCTTACGATTGCGGCTCTGTTTATCAATTACAAGGAGTAAACCATGCAAGATATTTCCCGTCGTCATTTTTTGTCCAGTTCGTTGGGCGGGCTCGTTGCCGCTCCGTTGGTCATCCCTTCCGTTGTGTTGGGCAAGGACGGACAGTTGGCACCAAGTGAACGTATTACTATTGGCATGATCGGTGCTGGCAATCGGGGCAGTCATTCGATCAAGTGTATCCAACAGTTGTCCGGTCACCAGATTTTGGCAATTGTCGAAGCCCGGCGCGACCGCGCCGAACGAGCTTTGGATGTTGTCAACAACATGTATGCTGCCCAGACGGGATCGCCCGATTACAAAGCATGCCGGATTTATGTTGATTTTCGAGACGTTTTGGAACGCGACGACATTGATGCTCTCTATGGTAATCCGCCCGACCATTGGCACGGTCCGATGTTCAATCAGATCATCAAGTCTGGAAAAGATTTAATCGGCGCAAAACCGTTGACACGATACATTTCGCAGGGAGTCGAACTTTGCAAACTGGTTCGACAGTACGGTTGTTTGTTCCAAACGGATACTCAACAACGGAGTGATCCGCGATTCCGTTTTGCCTGCGAACTTGCGAGGAACGGTTATCTCGGCAAAGTGCACACGATTGAAGTCATCGCCCCTGCGGGTCAGGCTTATCCGGCAGTTCCACCTTGTGACCCGCCGGAAGGTTTCGATTGGGATATGTGGACTGGTCCAGCTCCGATGTTTCCCTTTGACAAACATCGCGCCGAATGGCTTGCCATGTATATGATCTCCCATTACTGTGCCGGTTTTGTGACGAATTGGGGCGTTCACCATCTCGACATTGCTGGATGGGGAATTCCCGAAGTCTTTGAAAAACCGTTCGAAGTCGAAGGAACCGGAACAATGCCAGATGGCGGTATGACCGATACCTGGATTCAATGGAACGCGATTTTACGTTATGAAAGCGGTCTGAAGATCGACTTTTGGAGCGAGAACGAGACGCAACCAGACAGGCGATCACCAGAGAATCGGTTTCGTTTCGTCGATAACAATGGTATTCGTTTCATCGGCGACGAAGGTTGGATCTTCGTCAATCGGGTCACCACCGCAGCAGAACCGAAATCACTGTTTGACGTGAAATTCAGGGACAGCGACGTTCGCCTTCATACCAGCCCGTGGTTCGGCAAAGACTATACCGGTCACGAATACGTCGCCCACGTGGCGGACTTTTTCCGTTCGGTTCGAAGCCGCCGCGATCCCGTTTCGCCCGTCGAGGAAGGACACGCCGCCACGACGCTCGGCAACGTCACCGATATTGCTCTGCGACTCGGGCGCAAATTGAAGTGGCTCCCCGCCGAAAACCGTTTCGACAGCGACGAACAAGCAAACCAAATGCGTTCACGCACCGAACGAAGCCCGTGGACGATGTGACAAATAACAGACACAATAACAGACATAACAACAGAGCCGCAATCGTAAGATTGCGAGTGTGCATTCGCAGGTGCAGGCAAAACGGACAGAATACATCAAAAAGAATTCTGTGGTTCCGCCAACATTCGGAGACGAAACGACGTCGATTGAACTGATCGTTACGGAAAAAACACCAGCAACACTCACCATTGATGTTGCGAAACAATAATGATGAAACCATGAAACATTCCATTTTTTTTATGATCGTCATCGCTTTCGCTGCTGCATCGTTCGGTGCAGAACTGAAGGTCGGAACATGCGCTTGCGACATCACGCCGCCGAAAGCCGTTGCACTGGACGGGCAAATGCACACGCGAATTTCGCAAAAGGTCACAACGCCGCTCGTGGCAAACATCCTTGCACTGGAAGGCACACTGGACGGCAAGCCCTCCAGTGCCATTTGGGTATCGTTCGACTTGGTCGCCATCCGTGAGGAATTTGACAAAGCCGTTCGGGATGCCGTGAAGCAGACGTTGCCCGACTTCGACGTGCGTCATCTGGTTCTCAATGGAACGCACACGCACACGGCTCCTGTTTCGCAAGACGACAAGTATTTCGTTCCGGCAGGAACCGATTACATGAAACCGTCCGAATACGTTGCCTTTGCCGCCGCCAAAGTGGCACCCGCCATCGCGGAAGCATGGAAAAACCGACAACCGGCGAAATTCAGTTACGGTTTGGGAGACGCGACCGTCGCTTACAATCGTCGCGCCGTCTACGCTAACGGAACGGCGGTCATGTATGGGAATACGAATCAGCCGGATTTCCGCCGTATGGAAGGGATGGACGATCACGACATCGGCTCCATGTTCTTCTGGGATGCCAATGACAAACTGATCGCCATGCTCGTCAACGTTTCCTGTCCGACTCAAGAGGTTGAAGGGCTTTCGGAAGTCCACGCCGATTTCTGGCATCCCGCCCGCGAGGCATTGAAAGCGAAGTATGGCAAGGATGTGACGATCATTGCGACCGTCGGCGCGTCCGGTGACATGTCGCCGCGACCTCTCTATCGAAAAGCGGCGGAAGAGCGAATGCGGAATCTCCGCAAACTGTCGCGGATCGACGAAATCGCCCGGCGGATCGTTCGTGCCGTCGACGAAAGTTACGAGGCGGTCAAGGAGGACAAGAAGACCGACGTTCCATTCCGTCACGAATTCGCCGTTCTCCCATTGCCGAAACATAAACTCACCGCCGCCGAATATGAAGCCGCGAAAAAGGTCGTTGCCGACTTGCAAAAGAGAGGGGACCCCGGTGTTCAGCGGCTGCTTGAGTGGAATTGTGGGGTACTCACCAAATATGAAAGCCAACAGAAAACGCCCGATGCCAAAAGTAACATTCCCGTTCATGTCATTCGCATCGGCGACACGCTTGTGGCGACGAATCCCTTCGAGTTGTTTACGGCTTATGGTGTTCAGATGAAAGCCCGCTCCAAGGCGGTGCAGACGTTTGTCGTCCAATTGACAGGCGGCAGCAGCATCGCTGGATCATCGAGCAGTGCCGGTTATCTTCCCACTGCGGAAGCCTACAAGCACGGCGGATACAGTGCGATTCCCCAAAGCGTCGTTATCGGTCCCGAAGGGGGACAAGTTCTCGTTGACGAAACACTCAACATCGCCAATGAAATGTTTCAAAAATAAAAGAATCTTCAGAGCCGCAATCATAAGATTGCGAGTCAACCATGAAATATCACCTATTTATCCCGTTTCTTTCATTTGTTCTCCTATCGTTCACGTCGCTCGTTGCAGCCGACGCTTGGGACGCGATCAAAACGTACCAATACGGCGATGACTTCAAGCCGCTCCTTGTGGTCGAAGCGGAAGTCCAGCGTTCCGTCGCTGCTCCAGAGGCAAAGGCGCAAGCCGCCGCTCGTCTTGCGGCACTGCTTGACGATGGCACCACGCCAGCGGGTCGTCAGTTTGTTTGTATGCAGTTGCGGCTTGTCGGCGGTGCGGCGGAAGTTCCGAAATTGGCAGAGTGGCTCAAGAGTCCCGATGATGCCGAAAACGTCCGCTTGGCACTGACGGATATTCGCTGCGATGAATCGCTTGCTCCGCTACGCAAAGCCCTCGAAGCGTTCAAAGGTCGCGAGTTAATCGGTATTGTTGGTTCCTTGGCAGCACGCCATGATCGAGCATCCATTCCAGCGTTGGGTCGTCTTCTCGGCGATCAAGATAAAGAAGTCGCTGCCACTGCTGCGTCGGCACTCGGATATTTTGGCGCGGAAGGCATTGAACAACTCCGCCGAAACATGGATCGGGTCCCGAAAGTTGTCGTCGGTACTGCGCTCATCCAAGCCGCTTCGGAACTGGTTGATCAAGGAAAGATAAACGACGCTTCAACAATATACGATTTGCTGGCAACCGCCGATATGCCAAAGGGTGTCCGCCGCGCCGCACTGGAAGGTATGTTGCGTCTGCTGACTCCCGAACGACGAATACAAACGATTTCCGCTTGGCTCTTCGATGCTGATACGGAAAAAGGACTCATTGCTGCGTCTCACTTGGCAGAGCTGTCCGCCGAACAAACCGACGCGTTGTTCAAGGATTCCGAAAAATTGAACGCAGCAGGAAGAACGGCGATCGTTGAAATGGTATCAGAACGCAGTGAGACCACGCCCCTCGACGAACTGCTCCAAGCCTTGAAAAGCCAAAGTACAATGGAACGTCTTGCAGCACTCCGCGCCATCGGCAAACGGAACGATCCGACGACGATCCCTCTGTTGTTGGAAGCACTCACCGGTGATGACCTGACAAAAGAGACGGCACGAGATGCACTGATCCGTTTTCCAAAAGAGGTCATTGGTCCCAAACTAGTGGAAGCGTTACAAAACGATGCTCTGCGTATTGCAGCCATCGACACCATTGTTGCCCTGAAATATTACGAGGCAATTGATCCGATGATCTCGCTGGCGAAGAGCGAAGACGAGAGCGTTTTCGTTCCGGTGATTGAAGGCTTGGCAAAACTTTGCGATCCTGATGAGCATGATCTTCCACGTTTGGTTCGGCTTTACTTGGCGAGTCGGCCGGATGTCCATCGGGAACGAGTCGAACGAGCGGTTGTCGTTGTGTGCGAAAAGATTCCCGATGCCACTGTTCGTGCGGATCACTTGATTGCGATCCTCGAAAAGCAGGAGGGGGGTCTTTCCGAACAATTATTGATCCGTGTACTGCCGCTCCTTGGCAAGGTTGGCAATCGACGTGTTCGGGAAATGATCCAACCGTTGATGGATAGCAAGGATGCGGCTTTGCAGCAGGCGGCGATTCGGGCACTGTGCAATTGGCCCAACGCCGAACCTCTCGAGGATCTTTGGAAAATGGCAACAACCCATTCGTCGAAACAGTATCAACAGTGGGCACTGCGAGCGTTCATTCGTGTAGCAACGCTCAGGAGCGACCGACCGGAGGGTGAAACGCTGGCGTTGCTGCGCAAAGCGATGAATATTGCAAAAGCCGACGCTGACCGGCAATGGTGTTTGAGTCGTGCGGCAACCATTCGGACGATGGAGACCGTGGACTGGGCGGCATCGTTCCTGAATGATGCCGTGTTGTCGCCAACGGCGTGCAATGTGTTGGTCGAACTTGCCCATCACCGATTTTTGCGAGAGCCAAACAAGGCTCACTTCGAACCGATTTTATTGAAAGTCGAACAAACGGCACAAGACAAGGACATTGCCGAACGTGCAAAAAAATCCCGACTGGGGATGTAAGCAAAAGTGATGATGTTATACTGAAACCGAGTACGCAAGCCCGACACTGTAGGGCACGTGGTGAGGGCAGAGCCTATTGCCCGCCGCGCTCGGGTCGATCGTTTGTTTTTTCCTGATTTCTAACCCCTTTACTCGCAGTCTGACGATTGCGGCTCAAAACCATGAACTACCGAAAACTTTTTTTCCTTTTCGCCGTTTTGACGGCATTGTTCCTGACGGCAACAACCATTGCGGCGGAGCAGCCCGATAAAATCCGCGTGCTGTTTCTCTACGGAGGACACGGCTTCGACGAAAAAGCGATGTATGCGATGCTCGACTCTTTCGACAACATCACGTATGACAAAGCGGAAATGCCGAAAGCATTGGAATTATTCAAGCCGGGACTCGAAAAGAAATACGACTGCCTCGTCATGTACGATTCGTTTCGTACAGATATACCTCGGTTTTCATTCACGACGGAGCAAACGGAGCAGTTCAAAGCACTCCTCCAACAAGGCATCGGACTGGTCGTCCTGCACCATAGCATTTGGGGATTCGTCGGCTGGGATGAGTACGCCAATATCGCCGGATGTCAATACTTTATCAATGATGGACAAGTGGTCAATGGAGTCAAGTGTGTGAAATCGACGTATGCTCATGATCAGACGATGTCGATCAAGATCGCGGACAAAAAGCATCCGATTACGGCAGGAACCGACGACTTCACGATGGTGGATGAAACGTACGCTCAAGGCTATCGCCATCCCGATGTTCATGTCTTGTGGACGACCGACCATCCGAAGTCGGACAGGGTGATTGCTTGGACGTGGAAATATGCGAACAGTCCGGTCTTTACGACATTGCAAGGACACGATGCGCAGTCCTACAACAATCCGAATTTCCGCAAGACCGTACATCAAGCGATCCAGTGGACGGTGGACCAACTTCGCAAATCTCCCACAGTGCAATAGCAAACAAGCGAAGAAATGCTTGTCGCAAAATGGGAGTCGGTTTTCCGCAAAATGGCATTGCTTATTGGGGATAAGGCATGCGATAATGGTATCGAGGTGCCTTAACGGTGTTACAACAATGTTGAAAAGGAGCAAAAAAATGAAATACGCAAACGCCATCATGGGGAGGGGTCACTCCTTGTTCAGAAAGGATTTACGTCGCAAGAACGCATTTACGCTCGTGGAACTTCTTGTCGTGATTGCGATTATCGGCATGTTGATCGCACTACTGTTGCCAGCGGTTCAGGCTGCCCGTGAGGCTGCACGGCGAATGTCCTGCTCGAACAAACTCAAGCAGATCGCTTTGGCAATCCACAATTTTGCCGATGTACGGCAAGGGGAAATTCCGTCGTTTGGGGTCACCAACGATGTTGCTCGTTGGAATCAGGGAGCCACTTATGCGGATGGAACACCGATGATTCACCTATTCCCGTTCATGGAACAGTCGGCGAAGACTGCTTCTATTCCCACGGGATTCTGGCAAGGCTGGCACTATAATCCGGTATTGTGTGGTGCCGTTGATCTTTTCGCTTGTCCTTCCGATGGTGTCACCATGCAAGTTCAGGAACTACCGCCGCCAGTGGGATGGGTTTATACCATTACGCCCGGTACCACCACAGCCACCAGCAATCCTGGACCGGCATCGACGTTTCCCAATTGGTCGACACCCAATTGGGGGGCAGATATTGAGAGATATCCCTACCTTACCCGTTCCAATTACGTGTTCAGCAGAGGGGATCATGCCAACTGGAATACAGTGAGTAATACTCGTTCCCCTTTTCATAATCCGCAAACAGGTATTACTCCCATTAAACCGGCAGATAGTTCTCTCGGACGTGTCACGGATGGTCTTTCCAATACCATTTTTGTGTCGGAGAAAGTCTGGATGAATGGTTCCCGCCATCTTGGAGGTTATATTTACGCAGGCTTACCGGGTGCCCTTATGGTTCCTTCCAATTGTCTGCTTTTCAAAGGAGCGAGCAAATACGAAGTCACGTCGGATGTTCTCCCCTACGGTGGATCGTTGGCACTTGCTCATCCTGTTGCCAATCAATTCCATACGGCACTTCCTCCGAATTCACCCAATTGCTACCGTTCTGCTGGCATGGCAAATTCTAATGGTATTATCGCTTCAGCGAGTAGTTACCACTCTGGCGGGGTCAATGCTGCGCTCGGTGACGGTGCCGTCCGGTTCATTGCGGAGACGATTCAGACCGACAACTTGAACATAGATATACAAATCAGTGCCCACGTTTATCCTGATTCAAAAGGACCATCGCCTCACAGTGTTTGGGGGGCACTCGGCTCCATCGACGGTGGCGAATCAGTGGCGTTGCCGTAATCAGATATAGTCAATCGCCAGAGGGTGAGAGTGCATGAATAACGGTGATGCAATGGCATGCAGTGAACGACAACGACACCAGAAACGCAATCTTACGATGGCGGCTCTGTTAACCTAATCCAGAAAAAAACCATGTCCGATATCGTAAAATTTTCCTCCATTGTTTTACTGCTCGCCTGCTTTTCGTTGCCCGGTTGTTCCAAGAGTGGCATTCCCGGGCTTGTTCCCGTTCACGGCACGGTCTTCTTTGAAGGTGCTCCGCTAGAAGAGGCAACCATTGCGTTCAAACCGGCGGAAGGCACGGAAGGAGCGCGAATGGCAATTGCCAAGACAGACGAACAAGGAAAATTCCAATTGATGACGTTGAATCCGGGGGATGGAATCAAACCGGGAACATATACCGTCACCGTTACAAAAATAATCGTGGATGTGGAGAAAGCCAAAAGGGTTCCAGAGCACGAAGCCCAGCCGGTCATTCATTTGGTTCCAGAAAGATACACCTCTTATCAAACCAGCGGCATCGAATTGACCATTGGTCCCAAGGGGGATAAAAACATCGAAATCCGTTTGGAGAAATAAATCAAACGAACACTAAATAGAAACCTTTAACTTTTGGAGAATAACCATGAAAAGCAATCTACGATGTCTTTTGGCAGTTGTCGTATCGGCAGCCGTGCTGATGAGTGTCCCAGGAGTGTCCTCTGCACAGGACACACAAAAATTGTCGGCGGGTACGGCAAAAGTGAGTATCAATCCCGAAGTGTTTCCGGTGTATGTCAGCGGCGGCTTCATCGCAGGAACGACCAGCAGTGTGACCGACCCGGTTTTTGCTCGTGCATTGGTTCTCGACAATGGGACCAGTCGGATCGCATTGGTCACACTCGACGTTTGTATCCTCGATACGGGACTATGTAATTCAATACGAGAAAAAGCCGCATTGGAAACCAAGATACCCGTGGATCATATTATGATCATGGTAACGCACACCCATTCAGGAGGTTCCGTGGGGGGAGCGTTGGGAACTCCAAAAGATGAAACATATTCTGCGCTTGTTCATGAACGAACAGTGGAAGCCATCGTCAAAGCCGCATCACGTCTTGTTCCCGTCAAGGTCGGTTGGGGGAAGGTCTCCTATCCAGAAGGAACCCACTGCCGCGTTTGGATCACTCGTCCAGACACGATGCAAACCGATCCATTCGGCGAAGTGACAGTTCGTGCCATGATGCACCCCGGTCATCAGAACCCCGCCTACATCGGTCCCTGCGGTCCGGTCTATGACCAATTAAGCGTGGTGTCGTTGCAGACATTGGAGGGCAAACCTTTTGCTGTCTTTGCCAATTATCCCATGCACTATTTCGGCGGTCGCGCCATTTCGTCAGATTATTTCGGAGAGTTTTGCCAGAAACTCGAAGAACAACTCGGCATCGACTCTTCCAAGGAGTCTTCTGGAGTTGTGCTGCTTTCACAAGGAACCAGCGGCGACCTGCATTATATGGACTACAATCAGCCGAGAGTGAACATCAGTCGGCTGGAATATGCGACCAAAGTGGCTAATGTCGCAAAAGAATTGATCGGACAGATCACTACCTACCACAACTGGGTGCCTCTTGGTGGTGCGCAGATTGTCCAGACATTTGATCGTCGGACTCCCAATGAATTTCGTCTCGCTTGGGCACGCGAAAAGATCAGAGCGATGGGAGACCGCGTCCTCCCCAAAGACAGACCGGAAGTCTATGCCTACGAAGCCATTTTTCTCGACCAAGATCCCAAACGGGATATTCCGTTACAGGCATTGCGTATCGGCGATGTCGGCATTACCGCCATTCCTTGCGAGACCTACGCCATCACCGGTCTGAAACTTGCCCAACGCAGTCCGTTCGACATCCAAATAACGGCGGAACTGACCAATGGAGGAGAAGGATACATCCCGCCGCCGGAAATTCATCCTTTCGGCGGCTACAATACGTGGCCCGCTCGTTCGGCAGCATTGGTTCCCAGTGCAGAAACGGAAATCGTGGACATCTCCCTTTCGCTCTTGGAAAAATTATCGGGGAAGAAGAGGAAACCGCATGCATCCATCGCGGTGGAGACCGACTATTCCCAAGCGGTGCTTGCCGACAAACCGTTCGCCTATTGGCGGATGAACAATATTGACGGCACGATTTGCCCGGACAGTGCCACTCGCCCGGACAGTGCTACTGGCGAAAAAAGAGCAGGCACTTACTCTCCACGTGCCGCTTTCTGGCTCGAAGGACCGGATTTTTCGTCATCGGATGGTGAACAGAAGTACATTCCGGCAGTTCATTTTGCCGGAGGATATGCGAAAGGAAACCTCGAAGGATTGCCGCAACATTATTCCTTTGAAACGTGGGTTTGGAACGGTTTAGACCCAGAAAATCGACCCGTAACAGGTTACTTCTTTTCACGAGGCAAGCAGGGAGATAAAACCTCCGGCGACCATCTTGGGATTGGTGGTACTTATGATAGCGAATCGAAGAACCGCCTGTTCCTTTACAACGGCGATGAGCACAAGAAACTACTTGTTGGAAAGACGGAGATTCCATTCAAAGAATGGGTGCACGTTGTTGTGACAAGGCAAGGCAATCACGTATCGCTTTATATCAACGGAAAACTGGACGCACAAGGCGAACTCCCTTGTACGTTTGCGACCAATGAACCGACCGTATTTGTCGGCAACAGGAGCGATAGTTTCTCTGGATTGGAAGGCAAAATGGCGGAAGCGGCGTTCTACGACCGGGTATTGACCGCCAAAGAAATTGAAAACCACTGGAACGCCGCAAAGAAAAAGTAGCGTTCCCCAACCACGCAATCATACGATGCAGAACAAGATAAACCAACTTTCACGACGTCGTTTTTTGGCGGGTTCGCTCGCCGGACTGACGGCGTCACCGCTTGTCGTTCCGGGTGCTGTTCTCGGAAAGGACGGTGCGCTTCCGCCGAGCGATCGAATTACCATCGGTATGATCGGTGTTGGTGGACGCGGTAATTCTTCGATCCAGGTCATGAGACCGTTGCCGGATCACCAGATTCTCGCTGTCTGTGATTGCCGACGCGACCGCGCCGTGCGATCACACGATATGGTGAGCCAGATGTATGCGGAACGAACGTCACAAGGTTCGTACAAAGGTTGTAGTCTTTACGACGACTTCCGCGACGTACTGGCTCGTGAGGACATTGATGCCGTCTGGGGAACCATTAACGACCATTGGCACGGTCCGATGTTCAGTCGCATGGTCAAATCGGGAAAAGACATCTATGGAGAAAAACCGGTCACACGGTACATTGCCCAAGGAATCACGCTCTGCAAACAGGTTCGGGAGTACGGCACCATTTTTCAGACGGGTACCCAGCAGCGCAGTTGGGGAATCTTCCGGCATGCCTGTGAACTGGCACGCAACGGATATTTGGGCAAAGTCCACACCATTGAAGTTGCCGTTCCTCGTGGGCAAGCCTACGATTGCGTCCCCCCCTCTGATCCACCGGCGGGCTTCAATTGGGATATGTGGTCAGGTCCGGCACCATTTATTCCTTATGACGAGCGACGAGTTTCCTATCCGTGCCTTTATATGATTTCGCATTATTGCGCCGGTTTTATCACGAACTGGGGGGTGCATCATCTCGACATTGCTGCCTGGGGTATGCCGGAAGTCGTGGAGAAGCCGTTTGAAATCGAAGGAAAAGGGGTCATGCCGACATCGGGCATGACCGACACTTGGGTGACGTGGCGTGCGTCGTTCCGATACGAGAGCGGATTGCATCTCGATTTTTGCAGTACTGGCGATCCCCATCCGCAAGGGTGTCGATTCGTCGGCGACGAAGGCTGGGTGCATGTCAACCGCGCGGGAATCAAGGCAGAACCGGCTTCGTTGTTGAATGTCAAAATGAAAGATTCCGACATTCACCTCCATCGAAGTCCCGGTTTTGCCGATCCTTTGACGGCACACACTGCCGACTTTTTCCGCTCGATACGGACACGTCGGGACCCTGCCGCGACAGTCGAAGCTGGACATCTGGCATCAACGCTTGGCAATGTCTGTGATATTGCAATGCACATGGGACGCAAACTGAAATGGGATCCCAAAGAAAGTCGTTTCATCGGCGACGATGCCGCCAACCGAATGCTCTCCATTGCCGAACGAAGCCCGTGGACAATGGAGACGTAAGGCTTCTCTGGGAAAAAGGAGTTAGGAGTCGCATGCGGTGTGGTAGCACTCTTCTAACTCCTCACATCCTATCTCCTCTCCTCCGCATTGAAACAATTCCCTCAACAAACAAAAAAACCTAAGAAACCATGAAAACTTATCCATTCCTTTTCCTCTTCGTGTTCTTGTCCCTCGTCGGTGTCGTTGTGGCTGACGAGCAAGCATGGAACGCGATCAAAACGTATCAGTACGGCGACGACCTTCAAGTACTGATTAAAGTTGAATCGGACATTCGCACCTCGAATGTTTCTGCCGAAACGCAGGCTGCGCTGGCGGCAAAACTCGCCGCGTTCCTGAACGACGAAACAACGCTTGCTGGACGACAATTTGTCTGTGTGCAGTTGCGTTTTCTCGGAACACCCGCGCAAGTACCCGTATTGACGACATATTTGAATCGACCGGAAGATTCCGACAATGCCCGAATGGCACTTCAAGCGATTGCGGGTGAAGAATCGTTGCTTCCTTTGCGTGAAGCCTTGAAAACCTTTAAGGGAAGAATGCTTACGGGCATCATAGAATCGTTAGCGGCACGCGAAGATGCGAAATCGCTCCCCGCGTTGATCCAGCTCGCAGGTTCCGAAGACCGAACGGTTGCCGTTGCCGCAGTTCAGGCATTGGGAGCCTTTGAGTCGGGAATCGACCCGCTCATGAAAATCAATGCGCCCGATTTACAGCAGGCACGATTACGGGCATTGCTGCGAATCGCCCATCGGCTTTCGGACGAAGGAAAAAGGGAAACCGCGAATGACATCTTCCACAAACTTTCCTCTCGTGACGTGCCGAAAATGTTCAGGCGTAATGCCCTTGCCGGGCAACTGAACGTTCTCCCTAAAGCAACACGTACAGAGACTCTTCATCGCTGGTTTTTTGAAGACGATCTGGAAAAGAATCAGGTTGCCGCCGCTCACGTGAATGAACTCTCAGCGGCACAATTCGAGGAGTTGTTCAGCAAACTCGGCGAATTGGGTGCCGGAACAAAGGTGGCGTTGCTGGGAATTGTGGCGGAACGTCAAAGCGAAAAAATCAAGGTAACGATTCGTCAAACATTAGAAAGCGGCAGTGAGTCGGAACGATTGGCGGCGTTGCGAGTGGTCGGTTCAACAGGCGATGCGGAGTCCCTCCCGTTATTGGTGGCGATCCTGAAAGAGAACAATACTGTTCTACAAACCGCAGCGGCAGACGCTTTGCAACAGTTTCCCAAAGAGACCGTGGCGGCGACTCTGTTGCCAGTTGTCATGGGGCAACCGGAATTCAGGCAAAGGGCACTGGATGTGTTGAGTACGATGAAATGTTACGATGCCATTAACCCGTTGATCCCTTTGGCGCAAAGTGAGGACGAGAGTCTGTTCGTCCCGGTCATTGTTGCACTGGGCAGGATTTGCGACCCAGACCAAAGTGACATTCCGCGTATGTTGAAACTGTATCTCGCCAGCCGACCGGGAGTGCATCGAGACCATGTGGAACGTGCCATTGTCGTGATCTGCGAAAAAAATCCCGATCCCAACACTCGTGCGAACCTCCTGCTCGGATTCCTCAAAAAGGAAAAAGATGGGTTGACACCTGCGTTGTTGGTGACGACCCTGCCGCTTTTGGGGAAACTCGGCAACCAGGAAATCGCCAATATTGTTCTTCCTTTGCTCAAAAGCGATCAAGCGGACCTTAAGCGGGCGGCTGTGCGTGCTTTGTGTAATTGGCCCAATGCCGACTACCATGATCTTCTTTGGAGCATCGTGCAAGATTCGCCCGACAGTGAGTATGCTCGGTGGGCGTTGCGTGCGTATATTCGTGTGGTCACACTCAGGAGTGAGCGAACGGAGGCGGAAACACTGGCGATGCTGAAAAAGGCAATGCAAGCGGCACGCGACACGGCGGACAAGCAATGGTGTCTCAGCCGAAGCATTGTGGTGCGCACGATGGAATCGGTGGAGTGGGTTGCGGGCTACCTGGACGATCCCGCGCTTGCCCAAACGGCATGCGAGGCTCTTGCCGAACTTGCCCGCCATCGTTTTCTGCGCGAACCGAACAAAGAACGATTTCACCCGATTCTGAATAAAGTGGAAAAAATCGCCAACGACCCCAAAATCATCGACAGCGTCCAAAAATCCCGACTCGGCATGTGAGAAAGGCTTTCGCCAGAAAATAATTGGTCGATTTTTCCCTTTCCCATTCTGGAGAAAAAGGAGTTAGAAGTTCGGAGATAGAAGTCGCATGCGGTACGGCAACATCGTAGGCAAGACGGTGCGGTAGCACCATTCTATCTCCTATCTCCTCTCCAACAGGTATAAAACTTTCCCGTGAAAGCCTAAACGGTCTCTTGACGAAAAGAGAAATCGGGCTAGAATCGGGGGATACTACCTGGTGGTGTAATTGGCAACACAAGGGATTTTGGTTCCCTCGTTCAAGGTTCGAGTCCTTGCCGGGTAACTTGACTTAAATCGTTATTCTGCAACGGATTACGTGCATCGTTGCAAGCGTTTGAAATACAGCGTTTGAAGTACAGGGACTTGCGGCAAACCCGGTTTTTTCGACTTCAACCCCAAAGCTCTCTATTCCGACGTGTTCCCCCGTCATTTTCCCTGACGTTTTTGTTTTGGGTGTTTCCCCCGTTCCGGCGGCTTGCTCATAGACCCGGAGCGGTCATTTTTCGGCTATGCCCTCGCGCATCCGTCCTCTCGTTGTCGGGCTAAAATGTTTGGCTTGCAGAATTTCTAACCGGCTTCAGTACTATGACAAAGAGTCAATGGCAAACATGGAACTTATGGCACGGCTGCCACAAGATCAGCGAAGGTTGCCGAAACTGCTACGTCTATCGCCGTGATGCCAAGTACGACATTGACAGCACCCTCGTCAGGAAAACGAAAAATTTTGATTTGCCTGTCCAAAAAAAACGAAACGGCGAATACAAAATCCCCGCAGGAACAACGGTGCATGTTTGCTTCACTTCCGATTTCTTCGTGGAAGAAGCTGACTCGTGGCGTCGCGAGGCGTGGGAGATGATTCGGCTTCGGAGCGATTTGGAGTTCCTGATGATTACCAAACGCATTGACCGTTTGAACGTCTCGTTGCCCGACGACTGGGGGGATGGTTATGAGCATGTCGCGATTTGCTGCACCGTTGAAAACCAGGATCGTGCGGACTACCGGCTGCCGATTTACAAAGCCGCGCCGGTGAAGCACAAAACCATCATCTGCGAACCGCTGTTGGAGCGGATCGATTTGCGTCCCTACGATATTGGTTCGTGGGTCGATCAGGTGATTATCGGCGGGGAGTCGGGCAATGAAGCCAGAGCCTGTCATTTCGATTGGGTGCTGGACATCCGCGAGACGTGCGTGGAAAACAACGTTTCATTTTGCTTCCGACAAACGGGAGCGAAGTTTGTCAAGGATGGTCGGCTGTATCACCTCCGGCGAGAGTTGCAACAGTCACAGGCTTGGAAGGCGAACATCAATTTTAATCCCGAAGCGGGTCTACCAAGACGGGATCAAAGCCACGGATCGCGTGAGGATGCTGGAAGCCGAGTTCAATGCTAAAATTGTGGATGCCTTTGTGTTCCTTGTGTTCCTTGTGTTCCTTGTGTCCCTTGTGTCCCTTGTGTCCCTTGTGTCCCTTGTGTCCCTTGTGTCGTTGCCGAACATGGGTTAGAATGGGTCGCATGAGTTACGAAGAATATATTGCCTCGCATCGGGACGATTTCGAGTCCCGCTTTTTTGAAGTTCTGCGATTTCCCAGCGTCAGTGCTGTGGAGGCGCACCGCTCCGATGTCCGCCGCGCTGCCGAATGGTTCTGCAATCAGTTTTCCGATATGGGACTGCACACCGAACTCATCGAAACGGCGGGACATCCCATTGTCTTTGCCGAATACGTTCCGAAAGAGGCAACAGATAAAACGCCCACCGTGCTCGTTTACGGTCATTACGACGTTCAGCCGCCCGATCCGCTCGACCTTTGGCATTCGCCCCCCTTCGAACCGACCGTTCGTGATGGCAATGTCTATGCGCGAGGTGCCGCCGACGATAAGGGACAATTCCTGACACACGTGTTTGCCCTCGAATCGATTCTTAAATCGCAAGACTCGCTGCCATGCAAAGTCAAGTTCGTGGTCGAGGGGGAAGAAGAATTCGGTAGCGTTGCGATTGAGCATTTTTTGCACACAAGCGAAGGCAAACAAAAACTGGCTTGTGACTGTATTGTGGTCAGTGACACCAGTCAGTTTGCCCCGGAACAACCGACGATCACCTACGGGCTTCGGGGTCTTATTGCTTGCGAACTCTTCTTGACGGGTCCCAATCGTGATTTGCACAGTGGCACATTCGGCGGCAGCGTGTTCAATCCGGCGATTGCCCTCACCAAGATACTTTCGCAATTTACCGACGAAAATGGTGTCGTTCAGATTCCGCAATTTTACGACGACGTTCTTCCGCTCACAGACCGGGAACGAAATCAGTTTGCGGCGTTGGATTTTAGCGAAGCCGATTTTTTTGCCGAAATCGGTTTGTCGTCGGGCTTTGGTGAAAAAGGGTATTCGGCGAATGAGCGGCGTTGGGCAAGACCGACGTTCGACATCAACGGGATCACGGCGGGCTACCAAGGGGAAGGATCGAAGACGATCATTCCGAGCAAAGCATCGGCGAAGTTCACGTGTCGATTGGTACCGAACCAGGACCCGGTAAAAATTGCGGAGGCGATTCGCTCGTATATTGGTACATTGATTCCTCCCGGCATTACGTGGGAGTTTGTGTTGCAGCATGGTGCGGCGGGAATGAGTCTCGATCTCGATCAGAGCCAGTTCGCCCCGCCGATGGCGCAGGCACTGGAACAAACTTACGGCAAAAAGCCGGTGTTTACTCGTGGAGGCGGATCGATTCCGATTGTGGCGGAGTTCAATCATGTCTTGCAAGCAGACGTGTTGCTCGTCGGCTGGGGACAGGACGACGATGCCCTTCATTCGCCCAACGAAAAATTTTCGCTGGCAAGTTTTCACAGGGGAATACTTGCTTCGGCAAGATTTTTGAAACGACTCTCATAAAACTTTCGCTGGAAGGTTTTATACCCATTCCCTTTTTTCGGTCGTGTCCTAAAATTGTTGGTGCGACGGGTAACGCCGCCTAAATTATAGGAGTTCCGTTGCCCCACCCACAAATTCAGGACACAACCGAAAAACGACCAAGTTGTCCCCGTTTGCCGTATCGCAACCTGCGATCTTTCCCTCGCTCTTGACATTTTTGCATCTGACATTACAATTTCTCGGACTTACGGTGATCGTAGTTCAATCGGTAGAGCACAGGATTGTGGTTCCTGGTGTTGTGGGTTCGAGTCCCATCGGTCACCCTTTGTTTTTGACGGACAGACCCGAGCAGTCCGTCGGTGGCAGTCCGCCACGGGTCGTCGCCCCCCCTCGCGCAAACACCCACCGCTCGTGTCCAGACTCGGGACAACAAACAATTGTGGGGACAAACCGGCTTCAGTATAGAATGAATCTTGTCATCGGCGGTACTGGATTTCTTGGCAGAGAGATTGTCTGTCAACTGTTGGAGCGAGGGCAGAAAGTGAGAACTCTCTGTCGTCGGAACGAAGATATACCGGCAGGTGCCGAAGTCGTGCTCGGCGATGTCCGCGACCTTCAGTCGCTCCAACAAGCGTGTCAGGGGGTGGAGACCGTCTATCATACCGCGTCGGTTCCCGGTATTTCTGTCCATTGGAAGCCCTATTACGAAACGAACGTTCTGGGTGCCCGGAATGTGCTGGACGCTTGCAAAGCGGCTGGCGTGCGCAAACTGATCTACACGAGCAGTGCCAGTGTGATTTTCAACTGCAAGCCGCAGCCCGGAATTGACGAAACCGCTCCCTATCCCGACCGGTGGCTCGCCCACTATCCGCACAGTAAAGCAATTGCCGAGAAAATGGTACTGGATGCCGCTACCGCCTCCCCCCACGATTCCCTTTTGACGTGTGCTCTTCGCCCCCATTTAATTATTGGCAAACGGGACCGGCATCTGGTTCCTCGCTTGTTGGAAAGAGCCAAGAGCGGTCGGCTCTTCCGCGTTGGCGATGGCAAAAATATGATCGACATCCTTTTTATTGAAAATGCGGCACAGGGCCATCTCCAAGCGGCGGAAGCATTGACGAGCAAGGAGAGTCCGGTGAATGGGAGTGCGTATTTTCTTTCGCAGGGGGAACCGGTCAATTGTTGGGATTGGCTCAACGAGGTGTTGACCCTCAATGGCTTACCGACGGTGAAGCGGTCGATTTCGTTCTCGGCGGCGTGGGCACTCGGACTGGCACTGGAGGGCTGGTACAAGTGTTTTCAGTTGCAGGGGGAACCGGTGATGACTCGGTTCCTCGCTGCCCAACTGGGGCATACGCATTACCTCAATATTTCCAAAGCAAAACGTGACTTCGGCTACGTTCCGCAGGTTTCGATGGCAGAAGGGATGCGGCAGTTGAAGTGTTCTTGAAATGGAGTTAGAACACGCAAGCGGTGTTGCAACATCTCTGAAAAAACGGTGCGGTAGCACCATTCTGACTCCTGACTCCTGACTCCTTATTTTCTGGCGAAAGCCTTACCACTTATACCCGGCACCGATGTAGCCGACGTGCATCTTCGACTTGGTGTCGCCGTCAAGAGTAAATTGACCC
>Ga0123353_10001927_pt1 | contig 25526 bp, 25 predicted proteins | sample TergutLab28metaG_3_FD_92763 | JGI IMG/M metagenome (GOLD analysis project Ga0123353, IMG submission 92763) | Labiotermes labralis P3 segment gut microbial communities from Petit-Saut dam, French Guiana - Lab288 P3 | ecosystem: Host-associated > Arthropoda: Insects > Digestive system > Gut ...
GACGACAGCCGCGCTTACCAACGGGAAGTCGATGGCCTTGCGGAAGGCGAACTTGAGATAGGTGCTCCTAGTGCCTGAAGGCAGTGCCGGAATCGAGATTTCGGTGACGATTTCATCGGCATCGAGGGCGTTGATCTGTTCACGGCGCGCATTGGTGGCGGAGATGGGCGGTACAAAGAAAGCAGCGGCCGTCCAAGACCTTTTGTTGGTGACGATGGTGGCATCCAGCGCTACCAGAGCGGGGGCGATATCCGATGGGCAGACAGCGAAGCACGCTCCTATTTGGCCGAAGATGGAGTGGTAGCGGTTGATGCCGAGTAGCGCGTAGCATGTTCCGCCCGAAAAAACCTTGCGCAGGCATGGGAAGTCGTTGAATTCGCTGCGGTAGTAGATACAGCGGGGCCTCTGGCAGATGTTGCCGCCGATGGTGCCCATGTTGCGCAGTTCGGGGGAGCCTACGGCCAGCGCCGCCTCGGCCAGCACTGCCCAGCCGTTTTTGACGGTGGACGAGTTGGCGATGGTGGTGAGGGTGGTCAGGGCGCCGATCTTAAGCGCTCCGCCCTCTGTCCTGATGTAGTTAAGAGAAGGCGTTACGTGGTTGATGTTAATCAGAGTCGTGGGCGAATTGGACGAGATCATGCCCTTCATGTAGGTGAAGAGGTCGGTATTGCCGGCGATAACCTGGGCTTTGCCGTCGGCCATCAGGTTGGCGGCATCGGCGATAGTGGCAACGTTTTTATAGGTGAAGTCAAACATTTTACACTCTCCTCCTTATGCCTTGCCCAGCGCTTTGAGCACTCTATCGGGGTTGCAGGCGCCGTGCTCCATGTCGACCCATTTGCCGGTGGCATTGTAGATTGCGCAGACAATAACGCCGTAGTTATTTACGGCAGGCTCGGCGATACCACGGGCGCCGAACGGAGTCGCCGCGTCTTCCAGCTCCACTTCGTAGATGTGGAAGTTCGCAGGTTTGAAGTCTTTGGGGGTTACCATCTGGGATTCGGTATACTGGCTGCCGATCATGGCGCCGGTACTTGGGTCGTAGACGTCCCCGAAGTACAGCGCCTGATTGACCTGCAACTCGGAGCCGCCGGCGATCTGGTTATAGCAGCCGTTCTTGTAAACCGTGCGTCCGGTCTCGACCGCATTCCAGTGACCAATTATTTCGACTTCGCCGGTTTCCGTATCCACCAACACCTCGGCGGCGGATGCACTGGCGCCGTTGACATTGCAAGCATCGCCGATTTTGGCTGTGCCGACGGGGCGGTTGCGGATAGCCCATGTCCATCCGTTGCCGGTTCCGGACATCGGCTGGGCGCCATTCATGATCTGGGCGTAGGTGATGCTCTGGCTGGAATTGGAGATAAGCGACACCGTGCTGTCTCTGGCCGTCAGGTCGGAGGCGGTAAAGCCTGAGATGTTTACCGTCGGAGCGCTGGTGTAACCAACGCCGCCGTTGGTGATAGTGATGGAAACTACCTTGCCGTCCAGAACGTTGGCTACGGCCTCAGCATGCGCGCCGCCGCCGCCGGTGAACCATACATAGGGCGCTCCTGCACCCCACACGCCGACGCCGCCGACTGTAGCCTGCGAGCTGTTGTATCCGGCACCCTGGTTGGTGATGGTGACTGAGGCTACCGTGCCGTTGGCAACGGTAGAGGAGGCGGTGGCCTTGGTAACGCCGGTGGCGTTGGTGGCATTGAGAGGTGCCAGTGTGGCGGCGCGTTTCCACAGTTTGTTGCGCAGGTCGAGCGCCGCAGCAACTGTAGCTGCACCTGCACCGCCGGTGAATCCGGAACCGCCTTGCGAGCCGGCGTCCAGTGACACATCGGTATTACCCCATTCGCCGACATTTACGTCTGCGTACTTCATGCCGAGCGCCTCAGCGGTGAAGTGCGACATGGTGGTGGGGTTCTGGGAGGAGCGGCCGCCGCCCATGTTGATGAGAGCGGTGCCGTCGTTGGTCATGGTAACGATGGCGCCGCGGTTGACGCCGTTGCCGCTGGCGTGGCTGTCCAGGTTGCCAATCACGGCGATACCATGCAGCCGTCCGTCGGCGCGTGTTGGTCCCTGCCCTGGCTTGTGCCATTTGGAGGCGAAACCGCTCTCTGTGTAACACTTTTCCATACAGGCGATGGCTCCGTCGGCTGACCATACACGGCCGTTATCCAGGGACGGGGATTCGAACGGACGAATGTTCTTCATGCGCAGCTCCCACGGATTCATGTCGAGGTGCGCCGCCAGTTTGTCCATCGCGGAATTGTAGATTAGAACGCCGGGCGGGTCCTGTACGCAGCGCCATGCGCCGCGGTCGGGGGCGTTAATCCCGACTCGCTGGCCGGTCCAACTTATATTGGGAATTTTGTAGGTATAGTTGAGGTCAACCCACAGGCCGCCCGCGTTGGAGCCGCAGCAGTTCCAGGTGCCGCTGGCGGCTACGATGGTGCCGTCCTTCTTGGTGCCCCATTTGATGCTGCCCTTGGCGTTGGCCTGGCGCAGCGACATCTGGGTCTGTTCCTTGCGGGTGAAAATCAGGTTGACTGGATGTCCTCCTACTTTTCTGGACATACAGGCCGCCGGTACGATTTCGGGAGCTTGCAGGCGGTCGCCGAGGCCACCACCGCAACCGTGGGAGTAGAAATGCACCTTGTTGGCTGGCATGGCTAGCGCGGTGCGCAGGGTGTTTTTGAAACCGAAAGGATTCTGCGAGCCGGCCCAGACGTATACCTCATCGTTGTTCCACCACGCTACCGCCTGACGTGGCTCGAGGGCGTTGTGGTTATGGGTGTTGGTCCAGTGCGAGGTGGTGTCAAACGTAATCTCGGCTTCAGCGAATCCGGCTTCAATGTTGCCGCGGGTGAAAGATTGCGGCGGGGTGGGGTCGAGGTTAGAGGTTGGGCTGAACCTTCCGCTGAGGACGGCGTTTGGCTGCATGGCGGCTTCAGGGTCGTAAACGCCCGGTTCCACAGCGTAAGTCACGTTGACCAGACTGGCGGCGCGATGGGCGGTATACAGGTCCTCAGCAACTACGCCGAAGACCGGCTGTCCGTAGTAAAGGATGTTTTTGTTCCATGTTGGTACGTCGTCGGCGGTAATCACTGCCTTGGCGCCCGCTACTTCCAGCGCTTTGGTGGCGTCAACGGCGGTTACGGTGCCGTGGCCGATGGTTGCGCCTCTCATGACGCCAAAATACTTCTGCCCGCACAGGCGGTCGCTGCCGAAGTCCAGTCTGCCGGTAACGATGCGAACTCCAAGTTTGTCGATATTGGCTGCTTTGCCCATTACATTCAGGTTAGGAAGAGCCATTTTAAACACCTCCTGTTACGGTGTTGACCACGCGTATTGCGTTGGCGCACATGCATATGTGGCCGGCGATAGCTTCGCGCACGTCATCTGCGGATGGTCTGGGATTGGAAGCCAGCAGCGCGGTGCAGGCCATCAAGTAGCCAGGTGTGCAGTAGCCGCACTGGAAGGCGTCGTTATCAACGAATTTTTGCTGCAACGGTGACAGACGGATGCCGTCTGATAGCCCCTCGACGGTGGTTATCTTTTTTCCGCCTGCATCAATGGCCAGCATCAGGCAGGAGAACATGGGTACGTCGTCCACCAGAATGGTGCAGGTGCCGCACTGCCCCATGTCGCAGCCGGTTTTTACGCCGAAGAAGCCCATCTTCTCGCGCAGGACATAAGCCAGCGGCCAGCTAGGATTGACATACACGCCGTAGTCGCGGCCGTTTACACTTAGAACGACTAGGTTGCCTGATAATGCCGCGTTGGGCCAGGTGGCATTGAAGTGTGCCTGCAGTGCTTCCAGTGAAGGCCACTCGCTGCCGTCAATGGGATCGATATATCTGGTGGCACCGCCGGTAACGGTGGTGGTTACAGTTGTGGTCTTGCCTCCGCATGATGACAGGAATGTCATCGAACCGATGGTGGCGCCACCGACTACCAGCCCGGCGTCCTTAAGAAATTCTCTTCGGGACATGCCGTTTTTCTTGATTTCCTGTGGCATGAATAATTCTTGCCTCCTTTCAAAGATTGTGTGGTGGGTAGCGGTTACTCTTAAGATTATGTGTCGAGTTCTCCCCTCCTTTCATTGTTTTGCGCGGTATCACTTCCGAAGGCATCTTCGGGGACAAACGGGGCTAGAGATTGCGATGTTGCTTTAGCTGTTCTATTAGGCGCGTCATCTGCTAAAGATACTTTTGCATTGTTAACATACAGGTCAAAATATGAAACAACTCCGGTATTCATATCCTTTGAAACAAACTCTGCAGTGTCTTGCGGAGCCGGAACATATTTATAGGAGTCTGTTTGAGCAACAATCGGTATACTACTAAGCAACATAGACGCAGCTAAGCACATTACAGCACCGATTCTTAACAATGAAGCAACCCTAAATTTCTTTACCATTGCTACTCTCCAAAAATAATTTTCGGAGACCGACATCGTATACCAGCGCTTTCAGGAAAACAAAAAACCGCCGAATTTCATGCGTTAACGCAGATAATTCCAGCGGTTAGCGACCCCCTTTATTTTGAAAGTCCCGGGGTTCATTTTGTACTCCTAACACAGGATTTGCCGACAACGTAGCATAAAAAGACTATGTTGTCAAGCCCATGTATGAGTCCAATATCTGTTTGAACTTATACAGGGGTTTTTAAGGGAGTAGAACGGCTTGTTAGAAACTCCTTCTCAAATTTATTCGGTGATTTGTAGCCCAGTGCAGAATGCAAGTAATTCTGATTGTAATGCTCTATCCAATGACCAACGGCATCCATCAGGTCAAAAGGGTTAAACCATTCCCTGAGCCATAACAACTCCTCTTTCATGGTTCTGAATAACCTCTCGGTATCAGCGTTTCCCTTGGGATTGTTGTAACTGGTGAAGGCCTGGTCTATTCCCATATCACGGCATGACTTCATGAAACCTGTGGATGTCGGCTGGCTGCCGGGGGCAGTATAGTAGCATTTTGAAAATAATTTGTATGTCGGTTTTTGGCTGAATTTTTTGTAGGAAAAATCTTACAGGCTGGTTTTGAGCTGGGAGCGGTCGGCGGGCAACCATCAGCTATTGGTTGCCTTTTCCACCTCACCCCTATCATTCCGGTCTCCGCTTCGGCAGACTATAATGACACTACTCATAATTCCTAGCTGGCCAAGCGTCACCAATCAACTGAACAGTTGCACATACTCAATTTACACTCTCCATGTGTTATAATCTGCTGGAATCACCGGTACGGAGGTGGGCATGCCCTATATGGCACAGAAATCAAGCTTCGAAGAGTTGCGGCGGCCCGACCTTTCGTTTGCCATCCAGACTTTAAATCTCAACAAGATATTCGGCGGATTGGTTGCCGTTGACAACCTCAACCTCGACGTCAGGCAGGGGGAGCTGTTCGCCCTGCTCGGACCCAACGGTGCCGGCAAGACCACCGCTCTCAGCATGATATGCTGTCTCATGAAACCTTCGGGAGGCAGCGCTTTCGTAATGGGGCACGATATAACCATTGCGCCTTACGAGGTGAAAAAGCTGATTGGGGTCGTCCCGCAGGAAACTACGCTCTCGCCGCGTCTGAACCCTCTGGAAAACCTGGAGCTTGTCGCCGCTATGCACGGACTGTCCTCAAACAAGGCGAAAAAGTGGTCAAAGCTGATGCTGGAAACCATCGGGCTGGAAAGCCGCGCTAAGGATCAGGTGCGCAAGTTCTCCGGCGGTATGAAGCGCCGTCTTTCGATTGCCATGGCGCTGATACATGACCCGCAGGTGGTGGTGCTGGACGAGCCTACGCTCGGTTTGGATCCGCAGTCGCGCCGCAATATCTGGGAATACATCGGACGGCTGAAAGGCGAGAAAACCATTCTGCTCACCACCCACTATATGGAAGAGGCCGATTCTCTTGCCGACCGTATTGGCATTATCGACTCAGGCAAAATCGTTGCCTTGGGCACGCCCGCGGAACTCAAGACATCCGGTCTGGATGTGCGCACCATCGTGGTCAAGGGCTGGAATATCACCCAGAACGCCATTCTACACCTTCAGGACCACTACCAGGACGTCAAAATCGAAGGAGGCACCATACTCATCACCGACAAAGATCTTGATTTCAATATCCTGGTATCACAACTGCAAACCTACGGCGTCAGCCCTCGCGCGGTTTACTTCAGGGAACCCACGCTGGAAGACGTCTTCATCCGCACCACCGGCAAGGAGCTGCGCGAATGAAAATCTGGAAGCTGTTAACACGCAATTTAAAGGAACTCTGCCGCGATATCCCTGCGCTCGGCTTTCTGCTGGCTTTTCCTCTACTGTTCATGGTCATTTTCGGCGCCGTCTTTTCCGACGCCGAAGAGCTTGAATTTATAGTACCAGGCATCATCATCTTCGGCATGCTGATAATGATACCCACATCGTCGCGCACATTGGTGCGCGACCGCGAGCAGGGCTATCTGTCACGATTGCTGACCACCCCAGTCCGCCCAGGGGAATTTATTTTGGGCTACGCCCTGTGCATGGCGCTGGTAGCCGTAGTGCAGATAATCTTCTTCATGCTGGTCGCGTGGCTGTACGGCGTTGACATCACTGGCCACCTCGTTCCGGCGTTCCTGATATTCCTGCTTACCGCACTGGTCGGCATTGGCATCGGCATGATTGTCGGTTCGATTGCCAGAAGCACTAACCAGTCTGAGCCGCTCACATGGCTGTTCACCATGCCGCTGGCCGCTCTGTCTGGATTGTGGTTCCAGACCGAATCCATGTCCGCCTTCATACGCGCCATCGCCGATATTTTCCCCTATTCCCATGCCGTCGACGCCGTGCGGGAAATGATAGTCAGCGGTGCCGGACTGGCAGCAGTGTGGGGAGACGTGCTTTTCCTGGCGGCGTGGGCGGTAGGCGCCAATCTGCTGGGTATCTTTTTCTTTGCTCGCACCACGCGCAGATGATGCTTACATCAAGTAAAAAGGAATTCAGTAAGCCATGTCGGAATTGATGCAGCCCCTTGTCTGGCATAACACTAAACTGCGTATGCTGGATCAGACGCAGCTACCGCACAGGGAAGTCTGGTTGGAGCTTGCCGGCTACCGCGATGTCGCCGGCGCCATTCGTGATATGCGGGTGCGCGGCGCCCCGGCCATTGGGGTGGCGGCGGCTTATGGCATGGCTCTCGGCGCTGTTGCCAGTCGCGCAGGCAGCATCGCCGATTTCAAAAGAGAAATGGCCGATATTTCAAAAACACTGGCTGGCACCAGGCCTACCGCTCGCAATCTCTTCGCGGCATTGGAACGTATGCAGGCAGTCGCGGAGCGCGCCGACAATATGGCGGTCGCTGCCCGGTCGCTTGTCGATGAAGCCATCGCTATCCATGAAGAGCAAAAGGCCGCCGACTACAGATTGGCCGACATAGGAGCCAGCCTGATTAAGCCGGATTCCACTATTCTGACTCACTGCAACACCGGCCCGCTGGCCACCGCCGGCGGCGGTACGGCGCTGGGCGTGATCATCCGCGCCTACGAACAGGGCAAAGTGAAGGGCGTCATTGCTACCGAGACGCGCCCGCTCTTTCAGGGAGCGCGCCTCACTGCGTGGGAACTCAAGCAAGCGGGGATTCCCTTCAAACTGATTACGGATTCGATGGCGGGTTATGTTATGAGTAAAGGCCTGATAAGCGCCGTAATCGTGGGTGCCGACCGCATCGCTGCCAACGGGGACACTGCCAACAAGATTGGCACCTATACATTGTCCGTGCTGGCGCAAGAAAGCGGCCTTCCGTTTTATGTCGCCGCGCCGGTTTCGACCATCGACGACTCAATCGCCACCGGAAATGAAATCGTGATAGAAGAACGCTCTTTGGACGAAGTGACGTGTATTGGGGAGGCGCGGGTGGCGGTGGATGGGGTTGAAGCGATGAATCCCGCGTTCGACATCACGCCGGCAAAATATATCACGGCCATCATCACTGAACAGGGGATAAAAACCTCTTAGTCGGGACAGGCACGGAGGGAGCAGTATGGAATATTTGATAGGCGGTGTGATCGGGCTGATTGCCGGAATGATTGTCGGGGGAGTGTTCGTTCTGCTCATCGCGCGCGCCAGCAGGGATGATATAAAAAATTCCTTCTCCGCTTTATCGCAGGATGCCCTCAATAAAAACTCCGAAGCCTTTCTCATACTTGCCAATGAAAAGCTCTCCGGACAGCAGCAGGCCGGCGTGAAGGAACTGGACGGCAAGAAAGAATTGATAGACCAGACACTGAAGGCGATTCGGGAAAATATCCAGAAAGTCGAAAAGTCCATCTCAGACTTTGACGGAAAAAGGGAAAGGTCGTTCGGGGAACTCAACGCAAAGTTAAAATCCACCGAGGAGCAGACCAACAGTCTTCGGGAAACCACCGGCAGATTGCACAGCATCCTGTCCAACACCAAGTCCCGTGGACAGTGGGGCGAGCGCATGGCTGAAGACGTGTTGCGGCTCGCGGGGTTTGTCGATGGCATCAACTATCTGAAACAGCAAACCCAGGAAGTTGTTGCGTCCAGGCCGGACTACACCTTTCTGCTACCGCAGGGCATGAAATTGAATATGGACGTCAAGTTTCCTTTTGACAACTATGCCCATTTCGTAACCGAGGAAAACGAAGCCGCCAGAGAACAGCACAAACGGCAATTTCTTAAAGACGTGAGACAGAGACTAAAAGAGGTAACCACCAGAGATTACATCAACCCGCAGGAAAAAACCTTGGACTACGTCCTGGTATTCGTACCAAACGAACAGGTCTACAGCTTCATTAACGAAAACGACCATGCGATAATAGACGATGCTTTAAAGAGTAAAATCGTTATCTGTTCGCCCCTTACGCTGTATGCGATTCTGGCTGTAATAAGGCAGGCCATAGAGAATTTCAATTTGGGTCAAACCACCTCACGGATAAGTCAGTTGCTCGGAGACTTCGGCAAACAATGGCAAAACTTCAAAACCAGCATGGACCGGATGGGGAAGAAAATCAAGGAAAGTTCGGATGAATTTGACACTTTATCCACAACCAGAACAAATCAACTGGAGCGGGTGCTGATAAAAATCGATGAACTGCGCAAGCAGCAGCTAGCAGTCGACGATCCGGTCATCGTGCTTCAGTCGGAATTAGATGATAATGAAGACAAAGGAGATACCATTGCGGAATCCACAGGCTAAAATCGCCGTCATCGGCGGCAGTGGGCTGTACGAAATCAATGGGCTGACCAATATTCATGAGGTAAACCCAGACACACCGTTCGGGAAACCCTCGGATGTCATCGTCATTGGAACACTGGACGGAGTACGCGTGGCTTTTCTGCCGCGGCACGGGCGCGGGCATCGCATCCCGCCCGGCGAAATCCCGTTCCGCGCCAACATCTGCGCCCTGAAGATGATGGGGGTTGAACACATCATAGCGATAAACTCTGTCGGCTCTTTCAAAGAAGAAATTGCCCCCGGCCATCTTTTGATTCCCGACCAGTTTATCGACAAAACCACTCAGCGGGTAAATACATTCTTTGGCGACGGCGTCGCTGCCCACATCCAGTTCGCCGACCCGGTCTGCCCGGACCTTGTCGGACTCCTTTATACGGCGGCACAGGAAGCCGGCGCGCAGGTGCATCCGAAAGGCACATACGTGGTGATGGAAGGCCCGGCCTTTTCCACACGCGCCGAGTCGCACCTACATCGCTCCTGGGGCGCCGATGTTATCGGCATGACCGCCCTGCCGGAAGCCAAACTCGCCCGCGAAGCCGAAATCTGCTACGCCGTAATCGCCTGCGTCACCGATTACGATGCCTGGCACGAAACCATAGAGGCCGTCTCGGTGGACATGATTCTTGCCGTTATGCGTGGCAATATCGATCTTGCCAAACGCATTATCAAATTGACCGTGGGCAGGTTTGACGGGGAGCGTAAATGCGTCTGTGCAGACGCGCTGCGAACTGCCATCATCACTGATCCCGGAATCATTCCCGCCGCGCGCCGCGCAGAGCTGGCGCCCATCATCGGCAGATACGTCTAAAACGGCGAGTCCAAGCTCTGGTGGAAAATTTACCACGTTTGTGTTAGTCTTTGTGTGACCTTTAACAACCAGAGACGTTACGGGGGGCTCGGAGGAAGCCGGGCTGAGAGGGTGCCAATGGCCGTCGCGCCACCTGCACCGACCCGCATAACCTGAACCGGATAATGCCGGCGGAGGGATTGGGCGCTGCCAGCTTTTAGAGCCACCCTTCACCGGGTGGCTTTTTTGTTGGAGTGAAAAATGAAAGCCTTGATTGTAGCAAATGGAGAACTGTTCCAGCCGGAAATCCTGAAACGGCGCATTGCCGCCGGCAATTTTGAGCTGGTGGTGGGTGCCGATGGTGGGGCGCTTAAAGCCCGCGCACTGGGCATATCGGTGAACGCTGTCGTCGGCGACATGGACTCAATGACGAGACAGGCGCGACTGGATTTCACAGGCGCAGAGTTCGTGACGCATCCTGCGGAAAAAAACGAAACCGACCTGGAACTGGCGCTGGATTACGCCGCCGGCAGGGGCGCAGAAACCATCGTAATTGTCGGAGCCGCCGGCGGCAGACTGGACAGCACCGTTGCAAATCTACGTCTGCTGGCTGGCAAATACGGAACGGCGAGTCGTATTGAGCTGTGGCACGGCGCGCAGACGGCCTGGGTAATCCACCCCCCGACGGAAGACATACATGGCCGAATTGGAGATACGTTGTCGCTCATCCCGTTTGCGGGGGACGTTGCCGGGATTGTCACCACCGGACTGAAGTACCCGTTGCGCAGTGAAACACTCTGTTTCGAGAGCGGACGGGGACTCAGCAACGTCTTCACGGGGGAAACAGCGCGGGTGGAGTTTTCTACCGGGCTGCTGCTGGCGGTGCATATGCCGCAGGATGACCCCGCGAAAGACATTCCATTGAACGTTTCAGTGCAGGTGCTGCCACTGGCCGCCGACCCTCTGCCGATTGTGGACAAGGCCCTCGAAGTTATCCGGCAAAGCGGCGTCAAATACGAGGTGGGGCCGCTGGAAACCACCCTCGAAGGCGTCGACCTCGGCCAATTGCTGGAAATCGCAGAGGCCGCTCACCGAGCCTGCTTTGAAGCTGGGGCAGAACGGGTTGTCAGCATCATCAAGATTGCGCAGGATGCTGCCGGCACCACCATTGAAGGCAAAACTGCAAAGCACCGCAGGGGGCATCCGTGAATCGGCTCCGCAATATCCTTTCGCCGCTTGCCCTGCTGCTGATACTGGTCACCGGCTGGCAACTCACGGTGCATTTCGGTGGACTGCAAAAGTTTATCCTGCCAGCGCCCATGGATGTGTTGCGCGCCGGCTGGGAAACACGCGGTCAGCTGGCGGGCGCCATCGGGCACACCCTGCTGGCCACGGCGCTGGGGTTGTCACTGGCGATAGTCGCCGGCATCATGACCGCTGCGCTCATTGACCTGTGGCCTCCGGCGCGCCGCGCGCTGTATCCATTGCTGGTGGTTTCGCAGACGATTCAGATATTGGCGGTAGCGCCGATACTGGTCATCTGGTTCGGTTTCGGGCTTACGCCGATTGTGCTTATTGTGGTGTTGTTCTGCTTCTTCCCGCTGGCGGTGAGCCTGGTCTCCGGACTCACCTCAGCCGACCCCGAGCGCATGGCACTGTTGCAGGCCATGGGCGCCACGCGTCGGCAAATCTGGCGCATGGTGCGCGTGCCTTCGGCATTGCCGGCGTTTTTTTCCGGACTAAGGATGGCGGTGACTTACAGCGTGGTGGCTGCCACCATCGGCGAGTGGGTGGGTGGCTCGCCTGGGCTGGGGCTGTACATGCTGCGCTCCAAAAACGCATTGGCCACTGACCAGGTGTTCGCCGCCATGTTCATAACCTCGCTCCTGAGCGTGGCGCTGTTTCTGCTGGCGACCGGACTGGAGCGCATCGTCCTTCCGTGGTATCACTCGCGCCGGCGGCAGCAGTGGCATGGACAGGGGATTTACTGAATTGGTGCTTATTTAGAACTTAGGGATTCGTGCTTGGAGGAGTATTTAATATGCGTAAATGTATACTGGCAATCGTCGTGCTTGCGGCCATGCTGGCCTCGTCGTGTGGAGGCGCGAAAACCGGGTTGACCAAAGTCACGTTGATGCTGGACTGGGTGCCCAACACAAACCACGCCGGCATCTTCGCGGCGCAGGCCAACGGTTATTTCAGAGACGCCGGACTTGAGGTAAAAATCATCCAGCCGGGCGAGGTCTATCCCGAGGCGGCGGTGGCTGGTGGGGCGGCGGACTTCGGCATCAGCTTTCAGGAGCAGGTGACTATGGCACGGGCTGACGGCGCGTCGCTGGTGTCCATCGCCGCTGTTTTGCAGCACAACACCTCCGGCTTTGCGTCACCGGCGACACTGGGAGTCAGAAACCCTGCTGATTTTGAAGGACTTCGCTACGGTGCCTTCAGTTCGCCTTTTGAAGAGCCGACACTGCGCGCCTTGATGCAGGCCGCCGGTGCGGATTACGGCAAGCTTAACGTGGTCAACATCGGCTTTAACGACCCGCTGGCGATGCTGGCTGCGGGGCAAATCGACCTGGCATGGATTTTTTACGGCTGGCAGGGCATACAGGCCGTTCAGGCGGGCATCGCGCTCGATGTCGTCATGATGAAAGACTATACCGATGTCATTTCCGATTATTACACGCCGGTGGTGATTGCTTCCGAGGCGACCATCGCGGCCAAACCGGAGGTCGTGCGCGCTTTCCTTACGGCGCTGTCGCAAGGATATGAATATGCCGCCGCCAATCCGGAGCAGGCGGCCGCCATCCTGCTAAACGCAGCGCCGGAACTGGATGCCGCCACGGTGCGCGCCAGCCTCGCATGGCTTGCCCCGTACTACATCGCCGGCGCACCACGCTGGGGGGAACAAAAACCGGAGGTATGGCAGGATTATATCGACTGGATGGCCGGAAACGACATCATTCCATCCGCAATCGCAGCAGATAAAGCCTTCACCAACGCATTCCTGCCCTGAGGAAATGATGAACATTCCACGTATAGAACTGCGCGCGGTCGGCAAGTCCTTTGCCGGCTCGTCAGGCAGTATAACGGCGCTGGAGGACGTTTCTTTCGGTGTAATGCCGGACGAGTTCGTCACCGTCATCGGGCCGTCCGGCTCTGGCAAGAGCACACTTTTGAACATGTGTGCCGGACTGGTCGAGCCTGACTTGGGCGAAATCCTGATTGACGGGCAGGCGCTGCCGCGCCGCGCCGGCGCCCTCGGCTACATGCCGCAGCGCGACCTGCTGTTCCCGTGGCGCAGCGTGCTGGATAACGCCGTTCTGTCGTTGGAGATACAGGGAGTGTCCAAGGCGGAAGCCAGAGAACGTGCTCGCGGGATGCTGGTGGTGTTCGGGCTGGACGGGTTCGAGAAAGAGTACCCGGAAGCCCTTTCCGGCGGTATGCGCCAGCGGGCGGCGCTGCTGAGAACCTGGCTCACTGGACGGCAGACGCTGCTGCTGGACGAGCCGTTCGGGGCGCTGGACGCCATCACGCGCCGCAACTTGCAGGACTGGCTTTTGAGGGTGTGGAGCGAACACCGCCGTACCATTCTGTTTATCACCCACGACGTCGAGGAGGCGGTTTACCTGTCAGACCGGGTGCTGGTGATGAGTGCGCGCCCCGGCAGGGTAAAAGGTGAAATACCGGTCACACTGCCGCGCCCGCGCCGTCGCGCCATGGTTGCTGACTCAGAGTTTGTAAAACTGGAGGCGGAATTGCTGGCGGAGATGGGAGAAGGATAGGCCGACAAAGACTGTCGGATTTCTGCGGGAATATTGCGGCCTGTTTTTTGATTTTCTGTAAAAACCTGATGGCGCATGTTAGCGCTCAGTAAAGCATATTACGACATATTGTATGCGTCAAGTACATGTATAAGTACAGTACATATTGGACTTATGGGGATTGTATTCCAGCATATTGAAGCAGCCCTTGAGGGGCGGTGGCCTGTTAGCTACTGAACTTATGAAAACGACTGTGACGCAACCAATGCTGCCTATGGACGGCAAATAGTAAATATTGACTCATAATCCAGCTGGTGGATTAACCAGTACCCGGCTGGCTTTTACGAAAGCGCCTGCTCCTGACAACGTGTTGAATAGCGCGCCACCAATAACGCGAAAAGATTGATCGTGGCCCGGAGTAACGCATAACATTTCTTGCATATTCCGCCATATCTGGTTTGTAACATTTGATTTCGCAAACGGTGCAAAACGGCTTCGGCTCTTGCTGGCATTTCTCCGTCCGGCTCTCGACGTATCGTACATATTCCGCACAATTACAGCACAGCAACGGCACGTGTTTGCCATAAATGCCAGCTTCCGCTCCTGACGATAGCAGAACATCCCGCGCGCAATCCGCATGATGAGTCGCGCAATACCACTCGGTAAAATGCGCCGCGAGTTCCGTATCTTTAGCTTTTTGCGTTTTGGGTTTCAGCATGAAATCACACGCACTGCTACCGTTTCATGTTTACAAACTGCAGAGGTACATCCCATTCCTGTTCGCGCAGCTGCTGCATCATAGTTTGCAGGTCATCTATTTGCTTGCCAGTAACACGAAGTTGGTCGTCCTGAATGGCGGGTTGCACCTTAAGCCCTGAGGCTTTGATGAACTTTACCATCTTCTGTGCTGTTTCGCGTGAAATACCCTCTTTGACTTTTACGTCACGGCGTACAGTGTTTTGCGTAGCCGCCTCTATCTTTTGCGGGTCAAATATCTTGGGGTCGATTTTAAGGCGGGTACACTGGCCGATAAGAATTTCCAGGACAGCTTTCATTTTCATCTCATCGCCGGTGGCAACGTGAATCAATTTTTCCCTGCGATCAAGGGTAATCTCCGTTTTGACATTGCGAAAATCATAGCGCGTAACAACTTCGCGCTTCACGTTGTTTATAGCATTGTCCAGCATCTGCATATCCACAGTGCTGACGATATCAAGTGACGGCATAGGTGATAACCTCCAAGTAGTATTCTATTTACAGATTTTATCACAAGAGATACTGGAATGGCGGCAGGTAGCACAGCTCAAGCCGTCTACCATGCCGTGAAGTAGCACCCGCCTCCCACGATGGTATGCTTTAATGAATGCGTCATGCCCGATACGCGTTTCAATCTGTCCTACACCATGATCGGCAGTTTGTCGCACAAAGATGCCGTTAAAGCCTGCGCGCTGATGTTTGTATATCCAACGCCTCGTTACTGTAACCGATGTTCGGTCTTTACATGATGGTGAAATCTTTGGATGGTGAAGCCGTCCCCGCACAAGTCCATCCTGGAGGGAGCGCAGCGACCGAAGGATCTGGCGGTGGGGAGCAATCGCCCACCGCCCCACCGGATGCTTCGTCACGCGCAAACTCGTTCCTCCAGCATGGATTTATGACCATGACCATCCTGGAGGGAGCGCAGCGACCGAAGGATCTGGCGGCGGGGTGCCAGTTGCTACTCCCCACCTCCTCCAGATGCTTCGTCACTCGCAAGCTCGTTCCTCCAGCATGGATTTACGTACAAGTCCATCCTGGAGGGAGTGTAACGACCGAAGGATCTGGTGGTGGGGAGTAACCATCCGCCACCCCACCGGATGCTTCGTCACTCGCAGGCTCGTTCCTCCAGCATGGATTTATGACCAAGTCCATCCTGGAGGGAGCGCAGCGACCAAAGGATCTGGTGGTGTGGAGCCAGTTACTTACTCCCCGCCTCCTCCGGATGCTTCGTTACTCGCAACCATGAATCAAGTTCAGGGCTAAAGGCTCCAGCATGGATTTGCGGCTGTTTTGGATTGCGAACCAAACATCGAGTGACCTGTATGCCTGTGTCGTAAAACAGAAGGCCTGCCCCATGAGGGCAGGCCTTCTGTTTGGTGTTAAGTGATTCGACGCAGTTTATCTGCAGTCGAGGATGGCGCGTTTGACCAACACCTTGGCAATCTGAATCATGTACTTGTTGCCGATGGTGTCCCAAGTGGTGTTTGCCGGGGTTTGCGGCATGGCGTTGGCGCCGTTAAGCGCGGCTACGCCGGCGTCCCAGGCGGTATCTGCATTGATTGCCTTGCCGTTGATGGAATCCTCGGCGGCGGTGGCCTTGCGCGGCAGGTTGTGCACCGCGTTAAGGGCGATGGAGGCCTTGGAAACCGTACCACCAGACAGGGTTATGACGGCAGCGGCATTGACGATGGGGAAGTCGAAGCTCTTGCGCAGAGCGAACTTCTTGAAGGCGCTCTTGGTGCCGGCCGCGGGAGCGGGGATCTGGATCTCAGTGACGATTTCGTCCAGAGCCAGAACGGTGGTCTTTTCAATGTCGGAGGTGTTGGTTGCCGACCAGAATTCAGAAGCGTTGTAGGTCTTCTTGTTGGTGACAATCTTGGCACCTAAGGCCAGCAGCGCCGGCGCGGTGTCGGACGGATTGACTGCATAGCAGGTGTTGACCTGTCCGAAGATGGAATTGTAGCGGTTATCGCCGAGCAGCGCGTAGCACGGTCCGTTCGATACCTTGCGCCTGCAGGGGAAGAGGTTGTTGTCGGCCTTGTAGTACCAGCACTGCACCCTCTGGCAGATGTTGCCGCCGATGGTTCCCTGGTTGCGCAGCTCAGGGGAGGCCACGGCCTTGGCGGCCTGCGCCAGCGCGGTGTATTTGCTCTTGATGATGTCATTGTTGGCGATTGCGGTGAGGGTGGCCAAGGCACCTATCTTGAGCGTGTTGCCCTCTTCCTTTATGTCGGTCAGGCCGGGGATGCTCTTGAGATTGACCAGCGTTTCCGGCGGAGTGGCCGGAGAGTGCATGGCCTTGAGGAAGAAGAGCTGTTCGGTTCCGCCGGCGATTATGGCGGCTTTGCCGCCAGCCAGCGCTTGGGCCGCAGCATTTACGGTGGTGGGGTTGTTTACTTTAAAGGGATACATTTTTCATCCTCTCCTATATTTTCCCCAGCGCCGCGAGCACTCTGGCGGGGTATAGAACGCTGTTGGTGAGGCGTTTGCCGGTGGCGTTGTAGAAGGCGTTGTGGACAACGACATAGTTGAGTACCGGGGGTTCGCCGCAGCCAATGCCGCCGTAAACGGAGGCAGCGTTGTTGGATTCGTAGGCGACCGCCGTGATTCTGTCAACCGGCACATCCAGAGGGGTGGGGTTCTTCTGGTCGATGAAGTTGCCGTTGAGGGTGGCGCCGGTGCCGGGATCGAACAGTTGTTCCCAGCCCGTCAACGCAACACCTATCTTCATGACCATGCCGCCGTTGAGCTGAGCCTGGACGCCCTTGGGGAAGAGTACGCGGCCTACGTCATCAACCATGTCCCATCGTAGGATTTCAATCTCGCCGGTCTCTTCATCAACGGCGATTTCGCACATGTCGGCTACAGATGAGCGCACGGTGTTGGCCTGACCGCGCCTCCAGCTAAGGTAGTCACGCTTGAGGTTCATGCCGAGAATGGCGCCGTTTCCGCTTTCAATGATAGCGAGGCTGCCGACGGCCTGGGCGTGGGTGACGAACTGGGTCGGGTCAGACTTCATGAAGATTCTGCCGTTTTCGGAGACGAGCTGGTCGGTGGTGGTCTTGAGGGTAGTGGCAGCGTTGGCCATCATGCGCCCCAGCGCTTTCTTGGCGGCCTCGAAGGCGCCGTAGGCATTGGACATGGTGCCTGTACTGCCGGCCTGGTTGCCACCGCTACCGGCGAGCACGGCTTCACCGACGGTGACGTTGACCCTGTCGATGGTGGTGCCGAGGGCTTCGGCTGCCACTACCGCTACTGCGGTGTGGGTGCCGCTCGACGCGGCGCCGGTACCGATGTTGAGATGCGCCGAGCCGTCCAATGCGACGCGGATGATGACGGTACGGTTGTTGTCTGAGTTGCCTTTTTCGTTGAAGGCATAGCAAGAGCCGATGCCCCAGAGGCGGCCGTCGGGCAGTCTGGCCTTGCCGACACCGCCGGCGGCCTTGTGCTGTGCCCACTTGTTCTTCCAGTCGAAGATCTTGCCGACTTCTTCAAGGCAATCCCGCAGGGCGTTGGAGCCGTTCATTCGGTTGGTGGCCTGGTCGAGGCGGTCGGGGGTGACGGCGACCTTCATCCTGAAGTCGTATGGATCCATGTTCAGCTCGTAGGCCATCTGGTCGAAGATTTGGTCTGAGCAGAAGCAGGAGTGCATGCCGGTGACCGTGCGGAAGGGGCCGGTGCGCGGCACGTTGATGGTAACGGTGGTGGACGTGAAGCGGATGTAGTCGGTTTTATAGGTGAGTTGCAGGTGGATGGGGCCGGAAGTGCCGTACCAGTGGGCGTCGATGGCGGCTACCTCGCCGTCTCTTTTACAACCCAGTTTGATGACGGATTTCTGATGCCCCTGATGGGTGGCGCCGCCGGTGGCGTTGACGTGCCGTGTGAACGTGCAGTTGACCGGCATTCTGGCCTTTTTGGACAGCAGGGCGGCAATCCAAGCCTCTTCACCGTTGGGCTTGCGGTCGCCGTAGGCACCGCCGCAGCCTTTGCTGATGAAGTGAACATTGCTTTCATTCAATCCCATGTTTCTGGAGATGTTGGTGATATGGTTGGCAATGTTCTGGGAGCCGCTCCATACCCACAGCTCTCCGCCGACCCACTTGACGGTGGCAGAGCGCGGTTCAGGGGTGTTATGTGACCAGTAGGAGGCCCAGCTGGTGCCAAACCACTTTTCGTTGTCTATGACGTTGTCGATGATAACATCGGCGGTCTTCATGGCGTCGTCGACATTGGCGGGACCGGTGGCCGGCGGTGTTGACGGATTGTTGAAAACGACTCTGGTGCTGGAGTTGGAGGTGGAGCCGTTGACGGCAAGCGGCGCGCCCGGTTCCAAGGCTTTGTCCATGTCGACCACGAATGGATGAATATCATATTCCACCTTGATGGCGTCGGCAGCGGCGCGGGCCAGGAATGGGTCGGTTGCCGCGACCGCGGCTACGCACATGCCCTGGTAGATGATTTCGGCGCTGGTTTCACCGGTGGTGGGACGGGGCATGGCGGGAGCGGGTACTTCACGGTAGGTGACGACTGCCTTGACGCCGGGCATGCTCTCTGCGGCAGAGGTGTCTACCGATTTGATGGTGGCGTGGGCGTGGGGGCAGTACTGAACACCGGTGAACAGTTTTTGTCCGGCGAATACATCCTGGGCGAAAGGCCAGTTGCCGGTGACGATGCGGTTGGCGAAGTGGTCGACCAGGTTAGGTACGTGTCCGATAACTTTTAACGGATCGGTAAAAGTCTCGTCGACATTGTAGGAATCGTTGTGAGTGATAAAGGTTTGAGCCATTTTAACCTCCCTGTCCTATCTTGACCACTGTTTGGCAGATTTCGATGATGCCGCTGCAGATGCACAGATGGCCGGCCAGCTCTTCTCTGACCTGATCCAGGTTTGGGCTGGGGTTCTTTTTAAGCAGCGCCTTGGTGGCGATCATCCAGCCGGCGGTGCAGAAGCCGCACTGGAAGGCCGCGTTGTCGCGGAAGCTTTTGGCGATGCCATCAAGATTGGTGAGGTCTGGAGACAGGATTTCGGCAGTCTCGATGGGCTTGTCGATAGCATCCTGCGCTAGCATCATGCATGAATAAATCGGAAGGTCGTTTACAAGGACGGTGCAGTGGCCGCATTCGCCGCGGTCGCAACCCATCTTGGTGAAGGTCAGGCCGAGCTTTTCGCGGATGACGAAATTGAGCGACCAGTAAGGCTCAATTTCAACCCAGTGGTCTATGCCGTTGACCTTGAACAGGGAGTGCCGACCGCCGCCGGACGGGCCAACGGAGGTGGTTGTGTTGTTGTTGTTGTTGCAGCTGGCCACAGCAACGGTGCCAAGCATGGTGGAGCCGACGGCCGCGCCGCCGACTATAAGGCTGGCGTCCTTAAGGAACTCTCTTCTAGATATTCCTTTTTTTTCCTCAGTCATTTTGTGAAGCGATACCTCCTAAAAAATTTTGTAATCTGTGACACCTAGGGTAGTGTTTTTGCAGACTTCTACCTCCTTACCGAATATAAAGATTTGGGGTCATTATAGCGCGTGTCGTTTTATATTTCAATACGTTGCCCGCCAAATTTTGAATAATTCAGAAAAAATTCTCACAATCATTTCTGTCCGCCTGGGCAAAAGCCGGCGAAAGCAGTCAGTAGGAAGTTGTTACACCACCCCACCAGATGCTTCGCTGCCTCTGAATCAAGTTCTGGGCTAAAGGCTCCAGCATGGATTGAAGCCCGTTCAGAATTGCGGATCAAGCCCGTGATGATAGCGGATAGAGCCAATAGCTAAATACCAAGCAACGCTGTGGAAAAATTAATAAAATTAAAATACGCATTGACAAAATCAATAATTCATGGTATTCTCTCTTGGGAAGATTGAAAAAGGAGGCGCAAAAATGCCAATGGAATGGAGTGAACTCGTCCGGCTGACCGGCGGCGCAAGTTTTACCGTCGAGCGGGTAAAACTTGCCGACAATGACATATCCATTGAAGGCTCGTTCACGTTGCCGCCGCTGGCGGAGCTTCAAGCCGATGACCAGATATTCGTTGCCGCCTTCGTGGGGGTGCATGGCTCCATAAAAGATATGGAGAGACTTTTCGGTATCAGCTATCCCACGGTCAAGGCGCGGCTGGATCGCCTGGCGGAAAGGCTGAAGATGGTCGAGGTGTCCCGCACTGCCGTCTCCGACGAGCGCGAAGACGTCCTGTCGCGCCTTGAAAAGGGTGAAATCAGCGCTGAGGAAGCGCTGCGAAGGCTCGGCAAATGATTTGGCCTCCACTGTTGCTACATCTGGTTTTTCCCGCCTGCAGGAGGTCGTGGGGGTTGTGGTTGCCGCTGTTTCTGATTTATCCGATATTGCTGGCGCTGTCGCTGCTGGCGCTGCCCTTTCTGCTGATTGCGGCGCTGTGCCTGTGGCACTTCGGGTATGGCCGCCTCACACTTATGGCGCTGCCTGGTATCTGGAACGTAATCTGGAAGGCGCGCGGGCTGGAACTGAATATCGGGGAAAAGAACCGCGAGTACCTTATCAAATTTGTTTAAAGAGGATAACCCATATGAACGACAACAAAAAACGTATTCTGGAAATGCTGGCCGCCGGCAAAATCAGCGTGGACGAGGCCGCCAGACTGATGACAGCCGTGGAGGGCGCCCCGTTTGTTTCCGCTGTTTCTTCGGGCGAGGCGGCTGCGCGCCCCACCCCGCGCTACCTGCGCGTACTGGTTGACGGTCTTAACCAAGACAAACATGATGGCGATAGACATCCCGAGAAGGTCAATATTCGCGTGCCGGTGGCGCTTATCCGCGCCGGCATCAAGCTGACCTCGCTGATACCCAGAGAGGCGGCGGAGCAGGTAGACAAGGCGCTGGCCGAAAAGGGCGTCAACGTAAACCTCAAAAATCTGAAGGAGGAGGATTTGACCGAGCTACTCGACGCTCTTACCGATCTGGTGATTGAGGTGGACGATGGCAAAAGTCATGTACGTGTCCGCGCTGAGTACTGAATAGTTGTCGGTCCCTCGCAAGTCCATCCTGGAGGGAGCGTAACGACCGAAGGATCTGGTGGCGGGGAGCAATCATCCACCGCCCCACCGGATGCTTCGTCACTCGCAGGCTCGTTCCTCCAGCATGGATTTATGACCAAGTCCATCCTGGAGGTAGCGTAACGACCAAATGATCTGGCTGGGAGGTGCCAGTTACTACTCCACGCCTCCACCGGATGCTTCGTCACTCGCAGGCTCGCTCCTCCATCATGGATTTATGACCAAGTCCATCCTGGAGGGAGCATAGCTACCAAAGGATCTGGCGGCGGGGAGCAATCACCCACCACCTCCAAATGCTTCGTCACTCGTAAGCTCGTTCCTCCAGCATGGATTGAAGCCCGTTCGGAATTGCGTGGCAGTCCCGTATGGCACTATTATAGTGTACTATCCATATGCCTGAATGAACTCACGGGAGAGTTATTCATTGAGTGAATACCGGAGCCTTTCCAAGTCGCGTTATCTTGAAGGCCTGCAGTGCCGCAGGCTGTTATGGGTGTCTGCCAATGCTGGAGGGCGCCTGCCGCCGGCGGACGAAGTCCGGCGGAGTGTCTTTGAGCAGGGCGCTTATGTCGGTGGACTGGCACAGCAGCTTTTCCCAGGCGGCCTCAATCTCGCTTCGTCCAGTATTCGTGAGAACCTTAAAGAGACCAAAGCCGCGCTCAAAGCGCGCCTGCCGATGTTTGAGGCCGGCTTTTCTCCCCCAAATCTCTATTGCCGCGTGGATATTCTGAATCCGGCGGGTGTGGATGGCTGGGATATTGTCGAAGTCAAGGCTTCCACCGAAGTGCGGGAGGAGCACCTCGCTGACCTGGCTTTCCAGCGCCACTGCTGCGAAAAGGCCGGACTTAAAATCGAACATGTATGTCTGATGCACATCAACAAAGCCTATGTGCGCAGGGGCGCGCTGGACACGGGGCGGCTCTTCATTATCGAAGATGTTACCGGCAGGGTGGAGACGTTTTCTGATGGTATCGCCGGGCGCATCGCGGAAATGCTGACCTGCATTTCTTACCCCGACTGTCCGGAGGCAGCTGTCAGCGGACACTGCGATAAGCCTTATACATGCGGTCTGCACGACGAATGTTGGGCGTTTCTGCCGGAGCATCATGTGTTTACGCTTCACCGTGGCGGGAAGCAGGGCGATGAACTGCTGTTGCGTGGTATAACCGATATTCATGACATACCGCCTGACGTGAGCCTCAGTGGCAGGCAGTTGATACAGCGCGGCGCCGTTATCAGCGGCGAGCCGCATACAGACAGGCCGGCGCTCCGCAAATTTTTGGAGGCGCTTCAGTATCCCCTGCATTACATGGATTTCGAAACCTTCATGGCGGCGGTGCCGCCCTACGACGGCACTTGGCCGTATCGGAACATCCCCTTCCAGTTCTCTCTACATGTTCAGGCAAAACCCGGAGCGAAGTTGGAAAAGCATGAGTTCCTAGCCGGAGACGCCACCGACCCCCGCCCTGCCTTTATGGCCGCCCTTAGGGAGGCCGTCGGCCCCGAAGGCTCCATTCTGGTGTATAACGAATCCTTCGAAAAGGCGCGGCTGGAGGAGCTGGTGGTGGATCTGCCCGAATATGAAGTGTGGGTGCGGTCGGTGCTGCCGCGTTTCGTGGATCTGATAAAGCCGTTCCGGGATTTCCACTATTATCATCCGGCGCAGAAGGGTTCGGCCTCGCTCAAGAAGGTGATGCCGCCGCTTACCGGCATTGGCTACGACTCCCTTGAGATAGGCCGCGGCGACATTGCCGGGCTGCGCTTTATGCAGATGGTATCCGGTGCTCTTTCAATCGGGGCAAAGCGCGCGATACGCCGCAACCTGCTGAAATATTGCGGGCAGGATACTTCGGGCATGGCGCGCATTGTCGAAGAGCTGGAAAAAGAATCGCGGCGGATGCTGTAGACGAGTTCAGCTACTTGCGGTTAGCTTCCTGCTCTCCTGTCATTGCGGTTCGCTTGGGCAGACTGAAATCCAGATGTGGTGATAGAGTGTCATCGTTCTGGATTGCGGGTCAAGCCCCAAGTGACAACAAAAAAGAGGAAGGCTGATAGCTAAATCATCCTTGGCTTTACGTGGTTTCTTTGTCCAGCCATGCCAGATAATCAGGTGATCCTCCGATTACCGGCACAGCGATGATTTCAGGTGTTTCGTATGAGTGACTAGCTTTTACGAGGGTGGCTATATCATCCAGCAGCGCCGCGCGCGTTTTTATTATCAGCAGGCTTTCTGTGTTGTCTTCTATCCTGCCCTGCCACCGATATAGTGAGGCAACTTTGGGGATGATGTTGACACAGGCGGCTTTTTTGTTTTCCAGCAGGATGCCGGCCAATTTGCGCGCCTCCGCCTCGTCGCCTGCGGTGATGTATACGATGATGAAGCCGCTGGCTTTCATGCTTGCCGTCCTACACCGCTTTCAGCATGCGCTGGACGGCGCCAAGTGCCTTCAGCCGTATCTCTTCGGGGACGATGACCTCGGTTGACATGTCCTGCAGGCTCCAGAGTACTTTTTCAGGAGTGGTCAACTTCATGTTGGCGCAGATGGCGACTTCCTTTATCGGTATGAACAGTTTTCCGGGGTTCTCTTTTTCGAGGCGGTGGATGACGCCTTCTTCGGTGGCTACAATCATCTGCTTTACATCCGGCTGGCGGGCGTATTGCATGAAGCCGCCGGTACTGAGCACCGCGTCGGCCAGCGCGTGCACTTCGGGGCGGCATTCCGGGTGCGCGACGACTTTGGCGGTGGGATATTCTTCTTTGAGCTTAAGGATGTGCTCTGGCAGGATGCGGGCGTGAGTGGGGCAGAAGCCTGGCCACAGGTGCAGCTTCTTTCCGGTTTGCGAGGCTCCCCACTGGCCGAGGTATTTGTCTGGTACGAACAGTATTTCCTTTTGCGGTAGGCTTTCGATAACCTTGGCGGCATTGGACGAAGTGCAGCAGATGTCGCTTTCGGCCTTTACATCTGCCGGTGAATTGACGTAGCACACCACGGGTACGCCCGGAAGCTCTTTTTTCTTCGCCCGGAGCTTTTCCGCCGTAATCATGTCGGCCATGAAACATCCGGCGGCGGCGTCTGGCAGAAGCACTTTTTTCATGGGAGAAAGGATGTAGGCGGTTTCGGCCATGAAATGCACGCCGCAGAACACTATGACCTCAGCCGGAGTTATGGCGGCCTGCTGCGACAGTTCCAGCGAATCCCCCGTAAAATCGGCCAGATCCTGTATCTCCGCCGGCTGGTAGTTATGCGCCAGAATCACAGCCTTGCGACTGGTCTTGAGGTGTTGTATTTGGGCTAAAACATCTGCTTGTGACATAGCTTTGTTAGATAAAAACGCCGAAAATCGTTGTGCATTTTCAGTAAAAACGGAAACAGACTCGCGGCGGGGGCGAAGCGGTCCGTCCCGATGCTGTTTCAGGGACTATACGGACTGTCATCAATCGAGTGCAGGAAAACTTCCGGAATGACAGGAACCTGCTGTTGCACCCAGTGATGCAGGCAGCACATCGAACAGAAGCTGAAACGGTCGAAAGAGTCCCTGTCGCGCATACTGGAAACAATGACCCAGCCGCTGAGGGCATCTCCCAGAGCCTGCCCAGGATTCATTTCCACCTGCCTGCTACAGGCATGACAGGTGCGCCACGAATCGGACATTTAAACCATCCTCTCCCTGTTGCCGGATAGTTAATGTTATCCCTAATGTGCCTGCGTGTCAATCGGAAGGACACGCGCGGTCTTTATTGTCCGGTCTTGTCGGTCTTGTCAGCCTGGGTGGATTTGGTGGTCTTGGCGGCCTTGCGCTTCTTTTTAGGTTTTTCGACCTCTTCATCGGTGCCGTTGGCACCTTCGCGGAAGCCGCGTACGGCCTGCCCCATCGAGCTGAAAAGCTGGGGCAGTTTGCCAGCGCCGAAGATGATAAGAATGATGATCAGGATGACTGCCAGTTGCCATGGTCCAAAGTTCATAA